>ERZ772897.609-NODE-609-length-42745-cov-4.335254_pt1 | contig 42745 bp, 34 predicted proteins | sample MGYA00512125_ERZ772897 | MGnify/ENA primary metagenome ERZ772897 (study PRJEB29015, sample SAMEA2737660) | human gut metagenome | biome: human gut; feature: human-associated habitat; material: faeces | place: China | collected 2012 ... | reverse complement strand
ACTCGAGATGCACCGTACTGATCTTGAATCCGCCCTTGTTGATCCACGCCTCGCGCCGGCCGCCAAAAATCAGCTCACCCCGCTCGTTCAGCGATCCTGTGTCCTTGACCGAAAACGGTATCTCGATGCCGCTGACATGGTACGGCGTCGTGACGTAGATGAGCCCATCTGCGCCGATGCTCACCCCGATGCCGGGGAACGGCCGCCCGAGATTGGCGCTGTCGCGCTCCGGATCATCACAGACGGCGTACGTGATGTAGTTGAGCTCGCTTGCCCCGTAATAGAGCAAGATCCTGGCCACCGGAAAGACCGCCTGCAGCTGGCGCAGCATGTCAGGCGTCAGGAGCTGCGACCCCGTAAATATCGTCGAAACACCCGCATACGGCCCGCGCATGGCGCGTCCCAGCAAGTGGAGCTTTGTCGGCACGAGGTAGAGGCAGTTCACGCCATGGCAGCGCATCAGGTCTTCCCAATGACGGCAGCGCATCAAACCGCTCGTCACCACCGTGCCGCCCTCATAGAGCACCGAGAGCAGGCTGTTCATATTCCCCGTGAAGCTCAGGCTGCCGTGCAGGAACATCACCGTGTCCGCACAGACCTGGAAGATATCGTCCTGTACCGGAAAAAAGCCCGCCCAGCTCGCATACGTCCGGTACATGACCTTCGGCGTCCCGGTCGAGCCGGAGCTCAGCACGCCGAGGACATCCGCCTCCTCATGTGTGCGCTCTACCAGCCCCGACGGTTCAAAGAGATGCGAGGCACCCGCGCAGCGCCAAATGCCCTGCAAGCCGTTTTCCCGCTGGACGGCCCGCACTTCCTCAGGCTCCATCCCGTGATGCAGCAGGATAGGGCGTGCCCCAATGGCCTGCAGGGCCAAGAACGAGACCAGCTGGCCGATAAAGTCATCCGCCAGGACGAGGATGTCACCGCGAACACCCAAAAAAGACGCCTCAACCGCCATAGCAGCGACGCGCCGCCACAGCGCATCGTACGTCAGCTTCTCCTCATCCGCGACCAGGAACACCTTCTGCGGCTGCCAGGCAGCCTGCCAGCGGATCAGTGCCGCATAATCGTGCAGGCAGCCCTTTGCCGCCTGCACGTCCTGTCTTCTCATGCCCTCATGCATCTATGACCTTCCCCTCTGTCCGATTCCATACCGCCCCGCATCACATCTGCAGGAGAACAGCTTCGCCCATGCCGCCTGCTCCAGCAATGGAGAGAATGCCCAGTCCGCCGCCCGCCGTCTGCAGGGAACGCAGCAGGTGAATGGCTAGGATTGCACCTGTTGCGCCGTACGGATGGCCGTAGGCCAGTGCTCCGCCGAGCCGGTTGTAGCGGTCGAGGCAGCCGTGATGCGCGCGGTCAAACAGCACATCGATGACCGCAAACGCCTCGTTGAACTCAATGGCCGACAAGTCTTCATAACAGAGGCCTCGCCGCTTGAGCAGGAAGTCCGCCGTGCGCATCGCGCCGCGCGGGCTCTCTGCCGGATTGCCGCCCAGCGCACACGCATCCACGACGCGCGCCTCAGGTGGCAGGTCGTGCCGCTGCAGGAATGCATCGCTCGCCATCAGCAGGAAGGCCGCTCCATCGTGAACCGCACAGGCATTCCCCGCATTGAGCAGCGTCCCGGGACCGAAATGCGGCGGCAGGCGGTCGAGAAGGCGCTGCGTGATCTGCGGGCGGACACCGCTATCCTGTCGGCAGTCCCCGACCGGCACGATCGCATCAGCCAGCAGCCGACGCGCCTTCCCAGCCAGACGATGGCTGCGCAGCACAAACGCATCGAGTTCAGCCCGGCTCACCTGCTCCGCCTCCATGACGCGTTCCGCGCCCCTCAGCATCGCATCGCCCGACACATCCCCAGGCACGAACTGCGCCGTCCGGTACGCGCCGTTCGGCACGAGCGCACGGCGCGGGTCATGCTCCGCATAGATGCGCAGCGGCTGAAGCGAGGCGCTCTCCATCCCACCGACGAGATAGCAGTCCCCCTGGCCGCTCGCGATCTTCGCAGCCGCTATCGAGAGAGCCGCCGCAGCCGAGGCACACTGCACATCGATCGTGACGGCGGGGACTTCCTCCGGCAGGCCCGCTTTCAGCGCCATCAGCCGCGCGAGGTTGCCGCCCGTCCCGACGGCATTCCCCGCCAGCACACCGCAGACCTCCCGTCCCGCGATCCCATACCGCTGCAGGATCGCCCGGATGACGAACGCGCCGAGATCTTCCGGCAAGATGCGCGAAAGCGCGCCACCCCGATGCGCAATGGGTGTCCGCAGTCCGCCAGCAATACAGGCCCGGCTCAAAGGGCCGTCCGCCGGACTCATCTGCCCCGCTCCAATGCCTCATTGACCTTGACGCCGAGGAACGCTGCCATGAGACATTTGATGATATCGCCGGGAATATACGGCAGTACCGCCATGACAAGCGCCGCGCCCAAGCTGACATCCATGACGAGCATCATGGAGATCAGGCCGCCGACATACGTCAGCGGGATGCCGACGACGATGTCGACGAGCGCATAGCGCTTAAAGTTCGGCGTAGCGCCCTTCAATGCGCTGATGATCGGATAGACGACGAGCCAGGCAATGATGTAGCCGCCCGTCGGCCCGAAGAGCTTGCCGAAGCCGGCCGTGCCGCCGACAAATACAGGCAGGCCGATGCACCCGAGCAATACATAGACGAGCAGCGCCATGAACGTCTGTTTTGGCGTCAGCACGAAAGCCGTCACGCCGAGCGCCAGCGTCAGCGCCGTGACCATGCCGGGTGTAAAAGGCAGCGGAAAAGAAATATACGCCGTCACGCAGCAGAACGCCACGCAGAGCGCCATCTTCGTCATATCTCTTGCCGTTAAATCCATACGAATTCCCCCTAATCCCCTCCCCGATCCCCGCGGAGGGCTCAAACATCAAGGCAGCGACAGTGCTGCGCATGTGTCTTATTATAGGACAGCCACCCTATCATGTCAACCAATGTCACCGCTTAGGTTAACATTAAAGAGAGCGAACCTGCACCGAGACCATTTCCCCGGCAAACGAAGCGCCATGAAAGCGCAGTTCGACGCGCGCCGCACGGCAGATTTCCTCGCGGGACAGAGCGGCTTCGAGGATCTCCAGGCCGGGGACAAGCGGCGCATCACCGGCATGAAGCGGATTCGTGTCCCCGACATCTTCCACGAAGGCGTGCACCTCCTCCGCCGAGAAGCAGAAGGATAGCTGTATCTCATCCGGCACCCCTTCCGCCAGTATCTGCAACGGCCGCCCGGCTCGCCTGGCCGGCTCATCCCTCTGCGGAGCGCGGCGCCCGAGCAGCATGGTGAGCCGCAGTTCTCCCGAATCATCTGCAGCCACGACTTTCAGAAGGCCATGATGATCGCGCAGGATGTGCAGGCCATCTCCCGCACGCCCCCGCCTGCGCTGCCAGACCGCCCGGCCAATCAAAGCCCCCTCATATCGCGCACCCTTCAGGCTGGCTGTCATGCGCGCCAGATCACGAAACATCTCACATTCCGTTACTGAAAACTTATAAAAAGCCACATCCTGTTGATGAAAAACTGACTTTTATGTTTCGTTCCTCGTTCATCGCATCCGTTTTTGCCCTCCCGAAGGACAAGCTACTTACGTTTGATATAATGCTTCGGAGGCTTTGACATGACACTCCTTGCTCTCGCAAGGAAGTAAGTCTGTTCCCGACTAACGAATCGGTACTTATCTACATGGACTTCTTTCTATCAGCTTGCAGATGTCATTTGCTCTACGTCCCCATAACATTTGAGATTCAGTGCTGCTTGGAAGTCACGATCGATTACATTGCCACATACAGGACAAACGTACATCCTCTCCGACAGGTTCAAGTCTTTCTTTACATGGCCACAGATGACACAAGTTTTGGAACTCGGATACCATCTATCTGCTATGATAACAGATATCTTGGCCCAATGTGCCTTGTATTCAATCTGTCTGCGGAATTCATAAAGACTCTGTTCCTGGATCTTCTCGGATAAATATCGATTCTTCATCATGCCACGGATATTCAAGTCTTCGAGACATACAAAGCTTGGTTTTCGCTTTATGATTGCCGTCGTACTCTGATGCACATGGTTCTGACGAATATTTGCCAGTCTGTGATTGATCCGTAAAAGCTGTTTTTCACTTTTTATAAGGTTGCTCGTTTTGCAGTAACGATCTCCTTTCTTATTCATTTGGTATTTTCGAGATACCTGACGCTGCAACCTGCGTCTTTTCTTCTTGAGTCTTCTTATTGCACGGGTCTTGTTGATATTCCTGACCTTAGTGGCGTCAGAGAGTACCGCCAAGTCCTTAATGCCTAAATCAATGCCAATCCCTTCTGAGCGAGTATATCGACGTTTCCTATAAGCAAAAGACAGCCCGCGCAAAGGTTTCAATTTCCGAGCGGTCTGTATCCCTACCGACAGCCACCAGCGCTCCCCATCGAACGCAATCCGTGGATTCGTGTATTTCGCCAGGACAGGAATCCTATTCCTTTCGGCAAGTCGAATCCAGTTAAGCCGCTGACGGTTCTTCCGCCTGCTTCCTGCAAGGCTTTCTAGTTTGACATGTGTCTCTGTGAACTGGATCTTGACATTGTCCTGATAGAAACGGAAGTCTCCGTTCTTCTTACTCCTGAACTTGGGATGACCGTTCATGTCATAGACGGTTAAACTCTTGCCAATGCGGTTACAATGCGCAATTTTCTTTGAAGTGTACTTGATGTAGCCAGGCTGCTTCTGCTTGCGGAAGAAGTTCTTGTAGGCAATGCACAAGTCTTTGATGGCCTGCTTCGTGACGTTGTTCGATACATCCTGCAACCACTTGTTTTCCTCTGCATGGCGCAGAACCGTGAACTCTTTACGAAGCGCGCTGTCCGTCTGGATTTTGTGTCCCTCAAAGAAATGATCCATCTGCTTGTTCAGTGCCCAATTATAAGCATATCTTGCAGCACCAGCAAATTGAAATAGCTTAGTCTTCTGTTTGTTATTCGGCAACAGCTGTACTCGGATTGACTTTATCATCTGAATCATCTCCTGCCAACTCTTGAATCATCTTCTTTGCCTGATGCGCTCGTTTTCCTTGAAGTTTGCAACTGAATACTGTGATGATTTGCACCAAATCTTCCACCAGTTCCTGCTGTTCACTTTCCCGAGTCGTATCAACAATCTCGATTTTACATCCATGGATTGTGGCAATTGTTTCAAGAAGCTCAAAGCCAAAGCGTAAGAGCCTGTCCTTATAAAGGACAACAACTTTCTCGACTTGATTGACTTCTATCCTGCGAATCAGCTCTTGCAGCCCCTCCTTCGTATAATTGATTCCAGAGCCTATATCTGTGATGATTTCAAATGGATTTCCTTGCGCGTACAGGTAGGTTCTCAAATTCTCTACTTGTCGTTCAAGATCATCCTTTTGCTTGCGGCTTGATACCCTGCAATATCCGATGACTTTTCTGGGCGCGAACTGAATCCCTGTCACAGCACACAATTGCTCTTCTGAATAGTAGCGGTAGCCATTCGTCGAAGTATGATGAGGATGAAGCCGGCCGCTTCTATCCCAGTTTCTAAGAGTTTGTGGGGTGACCCCGATGATTTTAGCAAATTTATTGATTGTATAGTACTTCAATGGTATCACCTCAATACTATTTTACCAATAAATTGTTTTTTAAGCAAGGCTATTTATACTTTTTTACAACTTTATTTTGACTGTCAGCGGCCTTCTTGTCAACATTCTACACGATTTCTATAATATAGACAAGGGAGTTAGTACAGAAACGATACCTTTATAGGAAATACAACGAGAAAAGAGGAATCCCCATGAAAAAGATGCCCGCTGTTTTCGTCGGACACGGCAGCCCGATGATCGCACTCGACCACAATGAATTGACCGACACCTACAACCGCCTCGGAAAGCGCATCCTCGAGGAATTCGGCAAGCCCAAGGCTATCTTGATGATCTCCGCGCACTGGTACACCCACGGCACCCTCGTGCAGAGCGCCGCAAAGCCGCGCCAGGTCTACGACATGTACGGCTTCCCGCCGGAGCTCTACGAACTCAAGTACGAGCCGACCGGCTGCGCAGACCTCACGCGCGACGTCACGGACCTGCTCGGCGCAGACGTCGAAATCGACGACAGCTGGGGCATCGACCACGGCGCCTGGAGCATCCTCGTCCACATCTTCCCCAAGGCCGACATCCCCGTCGTCCAGCTCTCCGTCAACGGCGACATCACCGAGCACGCCGCCTACAAGCTCGGCCAAAAGCTCGCCAGCCTGCGCGAGAAGGGCTACCTCATCATGGGCAGCGGCAACGTCGTCCACAACCTGCGCCGCGTCGAATGGGAGAACGAGCACGGAAATCCCGCCGCCGACCGCTTCGATGAAGCCATAAAAGCAGCCATCGAGCAGCGCGATGACGAAGCCGTCATCGACTACCACCGCCACCCCGACGCCGACTACGCCGTCCCGACCCTCGACCACTTCCTCCCCCTCCTCTACATCCTCGGCGCCTCCAAAGGCGAGACGCCCTATATCTTCAACAACGTCCGCAACCTCGGCTCCATGGCCCTGACCGGCTACGCCTTCGGCCTTTGAGTCTACTCCTCTGGAGAAGTTGCCGAGCCTGTGAGGAGGATGAGGTTTTCCTCTTGCCGCCTCTGACAGAATGACGTATACTGAAAATGCCAAAAGAGTGTCTAATATGGCACCAAGCAAGCCCCCATCTGGAGTGATGACCGGATGGGGGCTTTGCGTTCATTGACATGTTTAAAGGAATTGATTCCAGTAGCGGAATGATAGAATCAATACGATTAAGTGCATAAAATTATATATATTGATACAAAACAAGAAGGATTTTTCAAATCTTTATCGAATTCGTAGATTTAGAGAAGTTTCCTATGATTTTTATAATAAGGGAAAGGAATGATTATCTATGAATTCACACCACTATATAGCAAAAGTTGTATCACTCTTGCTTTCTGTATGCTTGATTGCTGTAATCGCTGGTTGTGGCGGCCCCAAAAAAGTCACAAATCAACAAATGACCCTACAGTTATCGTACGGAGATCGCACTGGCAGTTATACTGGTGAAGTAAATGAACAAAATGAACCAAACGGAAAAGGAAAGTTCGTCACCAAGAACTCCCAGGGACATGAATGGATTTATGAGGGTGAATTCAAAAATGGTCATTTCGAAGGAAAAGGAAAGACTACTTGGACAAATACGAAGATTTATAACGAAGGTACATACAAAAATGATAGGTTGAATGGACAAGGAAAAGCAACATTATCGCAACACGGTAACTTAAAAGAGTATGAAGGAAATTTTGTAGCTGGAATCCCCATGAAAGCTGATTTCATTGGCTTGAATGAAGATGCCAATTATGCTGATTGGACCTATCGCGTGACATCTGTAAAGACACAAAATTCTGCTGGAAATATTCAAGCTAACGGTCAGTTTTTGATTGTTACATTAGATGAAACGAATAATGGAACTGAACCGCGCCAGCCAGGAGCAGGAGAAGTACAATATTTCTTTAAAGTGATTGATATCAGTAATGGTAAAGAATATAGACCAAATGATCAAGCAATGCTTGGAATTCGCATGGCAAACAAATCATTTAATTCTCCTTGGTATTTATCTCAGGTTAGTCCGGGAACAAGCGTCAAGGGTGTTATCTTCGCTTTCGATATCGCAAAAGATACTGACATCAGTAATCTAGTATTGCTTCCGATTGATAGTTTAGGTGATGTTTCTCCAATCAAATTGCAATAAGCATCACATCAATAAAAAGTAATCAACATATTCACAGTTTTTGATTTGCACGATAGATTTACAATCTAAGTGCAATAGATCCTAGGCAACCAAATTAAAAATTCACCACTGAAAAGTGCTATCGTTATATCCTTTCCGATAGCGCTTTTTGTTTGGGTACTTACTATTATGATTGTTGCAGATACGAAGACAGTCATGGATTAGCAGTGAGATGTTGGCAGAGCGGCAGGAGTTCTTCGAGCTTGGCGACGATGCGGTGCTGCTCGGCAAGTGGAGGGATAGCAATAAGGATACTATTCATTCTTGCCTGATTCATTTTAGGTTGAGCTGTTCCTGTAACATAAGCAGCTAAATTAATTGCATTCATGTAAAATGTCATGTATTTCATATCGATTCCATTTGGAAAGTCAATCACATGCGCATGATTATTGACCCAATATTTACCACGAGCAATAAAAGCAATTGGCTTTGTCCTAGCTAACAAATTTGCTCCATCTTCACCAATAAGCATCAATGGTCTGTCAAAAAGATATTGATCAACTTTATCTATGATGCCAGAGGCTCCGTAATAGTCATAGATTTTATCTAATTTTCTTCGTTGCGTTACAGACAATGGTATGCGTTCACTATCCATGTTAATGCTGATATCACCAAATCTAGCCCACTCCCAGCTGTCGGGGATATCGAAGGGCTTTTCGTCGTCGGTGATGGCGGGCAGTGGCTTGGTTTTCTTGATTTTCTTTTCTTTGATGAGCTGCGCTTTCTCGGCGCGAATCTTGACGAGTAGGTCTTTGGCCGTGCCTTCTTCCTTGCGCTGCGGCACGAGTTTGCCTTCGATGGCGTACTGGAGCAGGCTCTTTTTCATGGCGTCGGGGAAGCGCTGCTCGATGGTGCGGAGCTTGGTCTGGGCTTTGTCGTAGGCGTCGATATCGGGCTGGAGTTCCGCTACCCTGTCAAGGATGCGCTGTGATTCAGCTAATGGCGGCATGGGGATCGGCATGATTGAAAAATCTTCAAAGCGTAAGCTGTCGACTGTCGTAACTTGTTTGCGAAACTGCTTTAAAATATACGGCGACAAACCTTTCAGACACAAAAAAAGATACATTGAGAGTCTTTCATCATAAATCTGAAAGGCTTTTATGTCCTGGTTGATTGTTCCCGGAGCCTTGAGCAATGATACCGGGAATAGTCGCTTCAGTATGCCACTTCGTACAACCATCAATAGTGTTCCTACTGGATATAGCTGTAACCCCTTAGCAGCTTCTTCTGAAATCAATATCTGCGACTTGCTAAGATAGTCCGACTTGATATCTTTCGAGGTGAACCAATTGACTATTCCATTTTCCCAATTGGACGGAACTTGTTTCGATGGTGTTTTTCCACTGCTGAATTGGCCTAAATCCTTCAGCCTCACCCACTCCCAGCTATCGGGGATATCAAATGGCTTTTCCGCGTCCGTTATCTCTGGCAGTGGCTTGCTCTTCTTGATTTTCTTTTCTTTGATGAGCCGTGCTTTTTCGGAGCGGATTTCGGCCAAGAGCTCTTTCGCCGTGCCCTCTTCCTTGAGCTGTGGCACGAGTTTGCCTTCGATGGCGCGCTGGAGGATGCTGCTTTTTAGGTCTTGTGCGTTCATGCGTTTTCCTCCAGTTTGGCGGTGATGCGGGCGAGGATTTTGTCGATATCGTCGTTGAGGGATTTGCGCTGTTCCTGATACTTCTGGATGAGCTCCATGGGCTCGAGGATCTCTTCTTCTTCGTGCGGGAAACCGCAGAGGTCGAGGTTGTAGCCGCCTGCGGCGATCTCGTCGGCGGTGTAGCACTTGGCCTTGGGAAAGTCGCCCTCGAGGATTTCCTGACGGTCGTCCCACCAGGCTTTGACGGGGTCGAAGTGCTCGAGGCGCATGGGCTTTGTCTTGCTGAAGTGCTTGTAGCCCTCGGGCATGTCGAGGCGATAGAACCATGTCTTCTCGGTCGGGTGGGTGCGGTCGAAGAAGAGGATGTTCGTCGTGATGCTCGTGTAGGGCGCGAAGACGCTGCCGGGCAGTCTTATGATAGTGTGCAGGTCGCACTCGGCCATGAGCTTCTTCTTGATGTTGACTTTCGTATTGTCGGTGCCGAAGAGGAAGCCGTCGGGCAGGACGACAGCCGCGCGGCCATTCGCTTTGAGGCGGTAGAGGATAACGCTCATGAAGAGGTCGGCCGTCTCGCTGTCTGCGAGGTCGTCGGGGAAGTGGCTCATGACGTCTTTCTTCTCGCTGCCGCCGTACGGCGGATTCATGAGGATTTTGTCGAATTTGTCGCACTCCGTGTAGTCGAGGACGTCGTGGAGCAGGCTGTTGCCGTGGTCGATGTTGGGGTTGTCGATGCCGTGCAGCAAGAGGTTCGTGATGGCGAGCATGTAAGGGAACTGCTTCTTCTCGATACCGTAGACGGAGTCGTTCCAGAGTGCCTGGTCGTCCGGCGTCCTGATCTGCTTCTCGAGCTCGCGCAGCCAGCTGACGAGGAAGCCGCCGGTGCCGCAGGCGAAATCGGCCATCTGCTCGCCGAGATGCGGCTCGATGCGGTCGGCCATGAAGTCGGTGACGGCGCGCGGCGTGTAGAATTCACCGGCGCGGCCTGCCGACTGGAGTTCCTTGAGGATCGTCTCGTAGATGTCGCCGAGGGCGTGCATATCGTCGTAGCTCTCGAGGTCGATGGCGTCGATGACGTTGATGACCTGGCGCAGCAGCACGCCGTCCTTCATGTACTGGTTCGTCTCCTCGAACATCGTCTTGACAATGCGCTTCTTCTTGGGCATGTCAGGGGTAATCGGGAGATTCTTGAGTGTGCTGAAGAGCTCCGTGACGAAGTCCAAGAGCTCTTCGCCCGTGCGGGCCGTGCCGCTGCCGTCGTCGTGGGCCCAGTTCCGCCAGCGGTAGGGCTCGGGGATGATGGATTGGTAGTCATCTTCATCCATTTCCCAGTCCTCTTCCTTGGCGTCGTAGACCTTGAGGAAGAGCGCCCAGATAATCTGCTCGATGCGCTGGGCGTCGCCGTTGATGCCGGGGTCGTTGCGCATGATGTCCTGAAGCCTTTTGACGAGTCCGCCTAGATTTGTTGCCATGTTGTGTTAACCTGCCTTGTATAGTTCTTGTTCGAGGGCGCGCACGGCTTCTTCATAGCCTTTCTTGCCGTTGAAGAGCTTGCCGATGCGCCCCGGGGTGCCGAATTTCTGGAAGTCTTTCATGCGCAGCACGTCCGCCTTCTCGATGTTCTTGATGCCGAGGTCCTTGTAGCTCTCGAGCAGTGTCTCGAGGACCTCGCGCGCTGCACCGCTGTAGCGGCTCAAGAAGTCGCGGCGCTTGACGCCCTCGGCGCGCTCGCGGCGCGTCAGGGGCTTCTGGTCGTAGGCGACGTGGCAGATGAAGTCGAAGTCGTCGACGTCGTCCATCTTCATCGCCTGCTTGAGCTTGTCGAGGTCGACGCCGCGCTTCGCGAGCACATCGGCGATGGCCTGCTTCTTCTCGGCGGCGTTCCACTCGTGGATGAAGGCATGGAGGTCGCCGAACTGGCCGAGGATGTTCTCCTTGGTGTAGTCGATGATGTTCTCCTGCTTCAGGAGCTTGCCGCCTGCGTCGTAGACGGCAATCGTCTCCTGCACGGTGTAGACCTTGCAGCCGTCGGCGCGCACAAAGGGCTTGGGCGCAGGGTCGCCGCCACCACCGCCACCGCCGGGGCCGTCGCCAGTCGGCTTGCCGTCTCCTCCCTCGCCCGACTCAAAGCCCGGGTCCTCGATGATGGGGCCGTCCCAGTCGGGGTCGGCGAAGAGTCGCGTGACGCCGCGGAAGTCCATGATGACGAAGCTGCGCTTGCCCTCATCGTAGCGCAGGCGCGTGCCGCGGCCGATGATCTGCTTGAACATCGTCATCGAGGTGATGTTCTCGTCGAGCGCGATGAGCCGCACCATCTTGCAGTCGACACCGGTCGAGAGCAGCTGCGACGTCGTTGCGATGACGGGCGTCGGCGAGGCGACGGAGATGAAGTAGTCGAGCTGGCTCTTGCCGTAGGGGTCGCTGCCCGTGATGCGCACAACGTAGTTCGGATACTTCTGCATCATGTCGTTGTTCTGCTGGGCCAGGGCATGGCGCATGCGCTCGGCGGCGGCCTCGTCGGCGCAGAAGACGATGGTCTTGGCCATGCGGTCGGTGTGGCGCAGGTAGTAGGTGATGCGCGCAGCGACTTCGCGGATGCGGTCTTCGAGGACGATATTGTAGTCGTAGTCGGTGTTATTGTAGATGCGGTCCTCGATTTCCTTGCCGAAGAAGTCGAGCTGGCCCTTGCACGGACACCAGCCATTGCCGATGTTCGTCTGCACGTTGATGACGCGGAACGGCGCGAGGAAGCCGTCGTCGATGCCCTGCCGCAGACTGTAGGTGTAGACGGGATCACCGAAGTAATCGATGTTCGAGACGTAGGCCGTCTCTTTCGGCGTGGCCGTCATGCCGATCTGGACAGCCGCGTTGAAGTAGTCGAGGATCTTGCGCCACCGACTGTCGGCCTTGGCCGAGCCGCGGTGACACTCGTCGACGACGATGAGGTCGAAGAAGTCAGGCCGGAAAAGTTAGCGGAAGCGCTCCTCGTCGTTCTCGCCGAAGAGCTGCTGGTAGAGCGAGAAGTAGACCTCGTACGATGTGATCGTCGTGCGGTCGTCGGCCGCGTAGTTGACCTTGTGGATGACGCTGGCGAGCGGCCGGAAATCCTGCTGGATGGACTGGTCGACGAGGATGTTGCGGTCAGCCAGGTAGAGGATCTTCTTCCCGAGGCCCGCCTTGCGCAGCCGGTAGATGATCTGGAAGGCCGTGTACGTCTTGCCCGTGCCCGTCGCCATGACGAGCAACAGGCGGGTCTTCCCGCGGGCAATCGCATCGAGCGTACGGTCGACGGCGACTTGCTGATAGTAGCGCGGCGCAAACGTGTCCTCCGACACATAGAAGGGCTGCTCGAGGACCTTGACCTGCGCATCCGTCAGATGGCCCTCTTCCTTGAGGAGCGCGATGAGCTCCGCCGGACTCGGGAACGCGTCGAGCGGCAGCTCGCGCTCGACACCCGTCAGATAGTCGAACTCTGTAAAAGCGTCGCCGTTCGAACTGTAGGCGAATTTGACGTCCATCATCTCGGCATACGCCTTGGCCTGCTGCAGGCCGTAAGAGACAGTGTGCTTGTTGTCTTTCGCCTCGACGATCGCCAGCGGATGGCCCGACTGCGTGTAGAGTACATAGTCGGCAAACTTCGGCCGCTCGCGCACCTCCAGATTCCCCCGGATATTGACCCGCCCCGCCGTGATCGGCAGCTCCATGCGGATGTCCGACGGATTCCAGACCCGCTCCAGCGCCGGCGTGATGTAGCGATGCTTGATATCCTCCTCCGACAAGAGAGACTTGTCCGTTTCCATATGATCACCACCAAACCATTCGTAATGTCTTAGATTTATTATAGCATCATTTGTGGAACAGCTGTAGTAGTCGGACACATCTTGATCCGTCGGACTGTCCCAAATCGCGACTGAGTCACAAGACAGATTTGACCCGCTGTGGTAGAATACAATCCAGGAGAGCTTTCATTGCTAGCGATGAAAACGAAAGGAAGCCCCGGTTGAGCAGAACCGGGGCTTCCTTTGGTGTTGAGAAGAATTTTCATCTATGTTATTGATATCAATTCTCAGTTATGCTATATTATCTATAGGCTTTCGTTAGCACCTCGATATGAGGCGCAAAGCTCTCCTAAGATATAATACACAGCAAAGATACCGGCGTACTGCTCATGCGCCGGTATCTTTGTGTCTATGTGGCTTTTACTTGTCACCGGATTGGGCATTGGCTTATAATAATAAGTGAGAAAAACGATTCAAGAGGGGGCATGCCAATGGACAAGACGAATCGAACGGATGCGCTGAAGGCCTGGGAGGATCTGACCATCGCGGACAATTTCATCTTCCAGAAGGTCATGCGCAAGAAGCGGCTCTGCAAGCGACTGATTGAGAATATCCTGAACATCAAGATCCGCAAGATCACATTCCCGGAGACAGAGAAGGATATCCACGTGCGCCGCGACAGCAAGAGTGTACGGCTCGATGTCTACGTCGAAGATGAGCAGGGCACGCTCTATGACATCGAGATGCAGACGACAGACTACGCGACTCCGGACGAACTGCCGAAGCACACGCGCTACTATCAGGCGATGATGGACATGGACGTGCTGAACAAGGGTGAGCTCTACACGAAGCTGCGCCGGACGTACATCATCTTCATCTGCACGTTCGACCCATTCGACCGAGGACGAAGCCTCTACACGTTCCGTGAGACGTGCCAGGAAGAGCCTGCATTCCTGATGGGCGATGAGACAGCCAAGATCTTCTTGAACAGCAAGGGCAGCCGCGAGGGCATCAACCATGACCTCGCCGCATTCCTCGACTACATCGAGGGCAAATCCCCGCAGGGAAAATTTACCGAGAGTATCGCTGATGCGGTAGAAGCAGCGAAAGAGAACAAAGAAATGAAGGTGGAGTATATGACGTTTTTCATGGAATTGCGCCGCCGTGAAGAAAAAGGCCGTGAAGAAGGACGCGCCGAGGGACGAGCTGAAGGACGAGCCGAAGGACGTGCGGAAGGACGAGCCGAAGGTCGAGCTGAGGGACGTGCTGAAGGGCTTGCCGAAGGGGAAGCAAAAGGCACGATAAAAGGTAAGGCAGAGGCATTGATGGGACTCGTGCATGATGGCCTCCTCACGATGAAAGAAGCGGCGAAGCGGGCAGGCATGACGGAAGAGGCTTTCCGCAAGCTGGCCATGCATTGAGGGATGCTGATGCATATGTAAAAGCAGCGAAAGAGAATAAAAAATGAAGGTGGAGTACATGACGTTCTACATGGAATTGCGCCGCCGTGAAGAAAAAGGCCGTGAAGAAGGCCTTAAAGAGGGAAAAGCAGAAGGCCGTTGGGCTACATTGGTGGAGCTCGTGCATGACGGTCTCCTCACGGTGAAAGAGGCGGCGAAGCGGGCAGGCATGTCGGAAGAGGCGTTCCGCAAGCTGGTGACGCGTTGATTGGACGGCATTAGACGCCTGCGACAGTCCGACTGTGAACGTCTCAGACGGAAGCATCTCATCTTCCGCCTGATCAGCGACTGAGTCACCAGACTTGACCCGCTGTGGTAGAATACAATATAATACACAGCAAAAATCCCGGCGTACTGCTCATGCGCCGGGATTTTTGTGTCTGCATTCATTTAGTGAGCCGGTAGCTCTCATCGATCCACTTCATGATGGCCGCATCGGGATGCGTGTCATCCAGCACGACGGAGATCCAGGTCTTGTGGTTCATGTGATAGGCCGGATAGACACTTGGCAGCTGGCGGAGGGCTTCCCCCTGCTCCGGCTGTATCTTCAAGTTGATGATATCGACGGGATCGGGATTATCGTCCTTATCGAGCACGGCGCGTTTGACGTGCATGATCAGGGCAAACCATTTCCGATTGGAAGCATGACGAAAGGTTCCGTAGGACTGATAGTGCGTTTCTTTCTCCCATGGGAAATCCGGCGCAACCTGAAAGCGCTCAAGGATGCTCTGCGTCAGTCGGTTAGCCTGGTCGGACGCGAACAGCACATCTTGGCAGCAGGCCGCCGCAACCGCCTCCAGAAGTTCCTCATAGGCTGCGCGGACGGTGTTGACATATGCGCCCGTAGCATTCTTCTGGCGCAGCTGGTAGTACTCCTCATGGGAAATCGCATCAATCACACGGCCTGTGACCATTCCCTTCTCCGTCACCGTCAGGATGGCCTCGAAGTCTCCATTCAAAAAGCGCCGCTCAAGCACATAGTCATCCCCGACTTGTTGGAATCCAAAAGCGAGCATCTTCTTCAGCACCCATCGCTTCCGGGTAAAAATAGTTTCCTCGATTGACACCATGAGTAGTCCTCCCTTTGACAAAACCTGCAATGACACCATTCGCTGCGCCATCACAAATACGAGATACAGGACAAAAAGCAAAGCAAAAGCCGTTCAATCTGTTTCGACTGAACGGCTATTTGCTTTCTGTTTGTTTGTCCATGTTACTGTTCACCGCATGGCACCTTCAGTGGCCCATCGGACTCCCCTCCTTCGGAGAAATCACTTACCCGTCTTTCGAGCTTCGTTTCAAGCATCCGGTAAGAAGTCATCCTATCGATTCGAGCCTTGTCAATCTCTCTATGGCTTTCTTCCTTTTGCTTGACTATATTGTAGCAAAAGCGTGTAACAAAGTCAAGCATTTTCTATTATTATTTTTGGATTTCTGTAATGGCATGTATTATTTCATCAGGCTATTCGATTGATTTTTTGTCTTTTAGGAGAGGGGATGCTATTTTATATTTGACAAAATTGATTTTATACAATATAATAAAGCCATATGATGAACAACTGACATGTGCAAGGATTTTAGGAGGACAAACATGAGCTTGAACGGAATCACAAAAGGTACAGAATTCGAGGACATGATGAAGCGCCTGATGCAGGCAGAGGCCAATGGCGTCATGATGTACTACGCGCTGGCACAGCTCGCACGTGAGCAGGGTCTTAAAGATGTAGCAGAGGGCTTTGTCGCTGCAGCCAACGAAGAAGCCGTCCACGCCGGCTTCTACGCCGTACTCAACGGCAAATACCCGTCCGACTTCTGGGGCCTCGTGCGCGCCGTGCAGAAAGCTGAGGAGAACGGCGAGGCACAGGTCAAGACGATCGCCGACAAAGTCCGCGCCGCTGGCTTCGATGAAGCTGCTGACCAGATGGAAATCTTCGCTCGCCAGGAAGGTGGCCACGGTGTACGCCTGCAGGCCATGCTCGACAAGTATCAGCCGAAGAAAGAAGACACGGCTGGCAAGAAAATCTACGTCTGCCCGGTCTGCGGCTACGAGTATGTCGGTGACATCAACGACGAGGACGATTCCTATGTCTGCCCGCTCTGCGGCCAGCCGAAGAGCGCCTTTGTCCTGAAGAAGTAAGATAGACACATTGCGCAGCTGATTCCCCGTGGTTGCAAAAATCCCCAATTCCCAATCAATCCTTTTCCTAAAAAGTGCAGAAACGCCCCGACTGACTGGATCCCCCACCAGTCAGTCGGGGCGTTTGCTATTTTTCCGCCATTACACCAATACGCAAGCATTTCATACTGACGCAAGAAAAAAATCGTACTTGCAGAACGCCTGCAAATAACTTAGCATATAAGTATGTAATACATGACTTTGATAGGGAGGAACCGATTATGAAAATGAAAAAAGTACTTGTCACCATGCTTGCCGCACTTTCTTTTGCCAGCATTTGCTCGGCAGCGGACACGAACGCCAAGAGCGTCGTGCCGACAGCGGAGCAGGTTGCAGCTGCACAGGCTGCGGCAGAAAAGAGCAAGATTGCCACGGCTGCGACGGCTGAGAAGGAGAAAGAGGCCTTTTTCAAGCACGTCCAGGGCAAGACCATCGCTGTGAGCTATGACAGCGGCTTCAAGTTCAACATCGACTATCCGGAAGTCGGCGTGCTGAGATGGACGCCGACGACCGGCCTCTCGCTCGCTCCTTCGGATAACGAAGAATATGAAGTGGCCGAAGTCGGCAAGGATATCTATCAGATCAACTGGATTGAGCAGAAGGGCATCGTCATCTCCCAGGTCATCAACTTCAAGACCCACAAGGTCTTTGCCTACATGACCTGGAACAAAGAAGGCGAGCGCGGTAACCGTGCATCCATCTTCCATCGCGGCACTTTCACGATCCACGAGGCCAATAAATAAGCAACCCGGCAACAACAGACGCTCCCGCCGACTTGTCGTGGACGAGCCGACCGGGCGTATCCCGTTGTTGCCAAAAAATACCTTTTGTTGTAATAAAAACGTTGACATTAAACTAAAAACATGGTATCGTATAGATCACAAGATGAAATTACAGCAATTACAACAATAGCGATTGAGGGCACTAGCCCGTATACGAAAAGGAGCGTTTATCATGAAAATTGCAGTTGTAGCAGCAAATGGTCGTGTCGCAAGAAAAGTCATCGCGGAGGCAGTGAGCCGCGGTCATGAAGTCGTCGCCTTCGGCCGCCATGACGAGAATGACACGCAGGCAAAGATTTACCACAAGAAGGATATCCTCGAGCTTACGAAAGAGGACCTCGCTGGATTCGATGTGGTCGTCGACGGCTTTGGCGCACGGACGGCTGAGCAGCAGCCGATGCACGTCAAGACGTCGCAGTACCTCTGCGACCTTCTCTCTGGGACGGATACGCGTCTCCTCGTTGTCGGCGGCGCAGGCAGCCTTTACGTAAACCAGGAGCACACCGCGGTATTAAGCGATAGCCCGGATTTCCCTGCAGAATTCCTGCCTGTTGCGCGGGCACAGGGCGAGGAACTGGCAAAGCTCCGGGAGCGCAATGACGTCAAGTGGACGTTCATCAGCCCGGCCGCCGACTTCCAGGCCGACGGCGAGCGCACGGGCAAGTATCTCCTCGCCGGTGAACAATTCACGCTCAACAGCAGGAACGAGTCGATCATCTCCTACGCCGACTACGCCATCGCCATGGTCGACGAGATTGAGAGCGGCAAGCACATCCAGCAGCGCATCTCCGTCGTCCGCGCGTAATCCCCACTCTTTGCAAGGATCCCCTAAAAGATCAAGCCCTTCCCCCGAATGGAGTCCCCGCCAGTCGGTCGGAGGGGCTTTGTACATTTTGGGAAAGGCATGCAGGCAAAGATTGTACTATGGAACTGCTTGGGAACTGCTTGTGGATAACTTCTCCTTGCTATGCTTGCTTTCAGCATAAATGCTTTTATATGCTTTCCGCGATTTCAGCCCAGTAATGGCGCGGTTTTGGAGCATTTTCGATTAGGGATTGTGACCTAACTATTAGGGATTGTGACCTAATAGAGTACAAAGTATTAGGAAATGTGACCGGAAGTATTAGGGATTGTGACCTATTTTGAGGTGATTTGATAAAATTACCTATTGAACGCCTAATACTTATTTGGTATAATGAGCCAAAAAGTAGGGATTGTGACCTACGGAAGGAAAAACAGGTCACAATCTCTACTCTAAAACCTAGCGAAAGCGAGGACACATTTATGGGGACATCAGAAGTGAATGAGAAATGTGCCATCTATCAGTCAAATCCCTTAATCGAGGCTAGGAAGCCCTTGAATGCTTTGGAGATGCGGCTGTTCCTGCTGGCTGTAGAAAATGTCAATCCACATATCTCTGGTAGCGACAAGTACTATGACAAGGACTTTGAAGAGTTCCATCTGACGCCTGCGGAGGTTAAGAGTATCTTTGGGCACGGTGAATACCTGAAGCGGCTGGAACATGTCTGTGATGAGATGCTGCAGAAAATCGTCACAGTGCGCGACCACGATGGTGGTTTTGTCAAGTTCTCCGTTTTTGTTCGCATTAAATACACGCCGAAGGATGGTTTGTACATCAAGTTCAACGAGGATATGCGACCCTTCCTGCTCGATATCTACGAGAGCGGTGATGGCTATACGAAAATCAACATGAAGCAGATCTTTAACTTATCTTCGGCCTATGCGATGCGCCTACTGGAACTCATGTTGCAATACCGTGGCACGATGCAGGGGAAAGTCATCACACGCCACATCGAATTGGATAAGCTGCGCTTCTTCTTTGACATAAAGCCTTCGCAGTACAAACAGATTGGTCCATTCTGTAAATATGTGCTGGATAATCCCATTCGTGAAATCAATGAAAAGACACAGTATCATGTGACGTACGTGCGGACGAAGACCGGACGAAAAGTGACGGGATTCACCTTTTCTATGGACTGCCGCCATCTCTTGCTCAATCGTACAGCCGAGGAACAAGTCACGCTGGAAGCACTGCCACCAAAGAAAGACCGTCATGGACTTTCGGAAAAGATGGTCAACAGACTGACGACGTTGTGCGGCAGCAACGAAGAGTTCCTGCGCCGCATGGATTATGCCATCGAACTGACAAAAACACGCAAGGTCAAGAATGTACCTGCTTTTCTCTACAAGGCTATTGCCGAGAACTATCTACAGCAGGATAAGGACATGCAAGCGGCAATTGAACACGAATTCCAGGCTAAGCAGGAAAACGCTGCCTGGGAGCTTGATGCCATCAAGATGTTCGGGGATTCGATTTCCCTCGACGTTGAAGAAATACCATTCGATCTGTCCGATGAGATGGAACGTGCCATGGTCAGCGTCGTGAAAAAGGCACTCGAGGAACGCCATCTCAACATCACAGCAAAACGCTTGCTTGAAACCCACGGCATGTCTGTTGCTCGCTTTATTGCTCTCTATTGCCAAGATGAAACACACTCATCAAAATGACAAATTTATACTGTTCGACAAATTTCCAGAAGGGGACGTATCTTAACCACCATTGATTCCACGGCAATCGAATCGGGTTAAAATCCGTCTCCTTTTCCTGTTATCGGGCTATCTGAGGCAATTTTGGGGAAATGTAGACATCATGGGCAGAGGATTTCTATCTTTAGGCGGCCGCTGGGGTAAAATACGTCGGTGTTTGGCACGGTTGGGGTTAAAATGCGTCACTCTATGAAAAAGTCCAGCACTGGACTTTTTGCCAGTGCTGGACTCTGGGATGAATGTCGACGGTCGGACGGTCGGACTGCTGACGGTCGTGCTGCTGTGTATCAGTCGATGGTGGAGCTGACTTTGGGTGTGGTCGTCTTGAGGTAGTGGAGGAAGTCGTCGAGGGGTAGGGGCTTTGCGAAGTAGAAGCCCTGGAGGATACGGCAGCCAAGGCTGGTGAGGGTGTCGGCCATCTGCTTGTTCTCGACGCCTTCGGCGGTGATCTGGACACCGAAGGACTGGAAGCCGTCGATGATGGCGGGCAGCAGTTTGTTGGTGTGATCGAAGTAGGCGCGGACGAAGGTCATGTCGAGCTTGACATCCTCAAAGGGGAACTTCAGGACGCGCATGAGGTTGGAGTAGCCAGTCCCGAAGTCATCGAGCGAGATCGTGGCGCCCTGCGCCATGAGCATATCGATATTCTGATGCAGGCGCGCTTCGTATGAGAGGGCCGACTCTGTGATCTCGAAGCAGAAGGAGCGGAGGGGGATGTGGTGATGCTGTGCGATGCGGCAGATGCGTTCGGCCATGTGAATATCGCGGCATTGGATCGGCGAGAGGTTGACATTGAGCCGCTTCAGGCCGAGTTCCTGAAGCGGGTGCTCGTTCAGGAACAGGCAGGTTTTCTCGAAGACCTGCTCGCCGATCTGGGTGATGGTGCCACTGCGCTCTGCTGCTGTGATGAAGAGGTCTGGCCTTATGAGGCCGAGTTCCTCGTCATGGATGCGCGCGAGCACCTCAGCGCCGATGATACGCCGCTCCTGCGTGCCGTAGAGCGGCTGCAGGTAAATCTGTACCGCATGGTTCTCAATGGCGCGGTCGACGGCCTGACGGATTTTTATCTTAAGGCGGGCCTGCTGGAAGAGCGACTGCTCCATGATGACGACATCGTGCTGCTGCTCGGCGCGCTGCAGGGCCATGGCTGTGTAGTCGAAGAACTGCTCGACTTCTTCCTGCTGCAGATGGCCGCTGAACATGGCATAGCTGGCCGTCAGATAGAGGTGGGCATGCGTGTCGATCCAAGGCGCCTGCATGCGCGCTTCAATCTCGTCATGGATCCTGGAAAAGTCGTGCTTCTTCGTCGTGATCAGGAGGAAGCGCCCGGCAGCCGCGTAGATGACCTGGCAGTCCGGAAAGGCCGCCTTGAGGTAATGGACGATGGCGCGCAAGCCCTTTGCCATCTGCCGCTCCCCGTAGAGGGCATTGCCCTCGGTATAGTCGTTGAGGCCGATGGCCACAGCAAAGAAATCACCCCTCTGGTTGATCTCCCGCAGATAGGGCGTGGCCGTCGCATAGTTCAGGGCGCCTGTCTTGCGGTCGATGAAGATGTCGGGATTCTGGAAGGCGAAGTACTGGATGAGGATGGCCAGCATGTAGAAGGAGTTCATGACGAGATACGGCGCGGCGTACATGCGCACGATATAGCCGATCACAAGCACGGCCCAGGCCCCGATGAGCGAGGCCTTCTCGACCGGATTCCAGGAGAAGCGGCGCAGGCCGATGTACGAGAGGAGCATCATGAGCAGCAGGTAGAAGTAGGCGTTGGCGTAGATGATGCGGTAGAGAAGGCCGCTGTGGTAGCCCTGCGCATCGATGGAGAAGACGAGCCCCGTCAGCGGTGAACTCAGGATCAGGATCGAGGTCAGGATGGCGGGAAGCTCGACAAGCCAGCGCGGGAACCTGGTAAAGCGCCCCCGCTCGTGCACGAGTGCCTCGATGTACGAGAAATCGAGAAAGGAACGCCAGATAAAGCCGAGGAAAAAGGCGGCGTTGACCGCATACAGGAGCCCGCTCGAGAAGAGCAGGTGATGAGCGTCCATCTCGCTCGACACGATGTCAAAGGCAAGCGTCAGGCCCTCTGCCCCCAGGAGCGCGCGGAAGAAGAAGTTCCGCCGGATGGGGAGGTAAACGCGCCGCAGGGACAGGATGCAGAGCAGGATGAGAACGATAAAAGAAGCCAGTGCAAATTCATAATGGTAAATCATGAGAAATCTCCCAAAAGGTATTAAAAACAAACTGTTTACCACGATTATAGCATAATCTTGTACGCATCTAAATGCTGTCATATAATTTGCCTGAAATTTCATTGGGGTGAAAACGGGATACATGGGAATGATTTTGCGTTTCTCTGCAGAATGTGGTACATTGTTGGAAGAACTGATTTTCATGAAGATTTAACGAAGCGGGCCACACCTGGCGACCTGCTGAAAAGGGATGGAGTGTATATGGAACGAAAACAATGTTACATGCTCCTCGGAGCATTTTGCCTGATTGCCATACTCGTCATGGGCGCGCTGGGCTGCGTCAGCGGCTCGCCAATCGGTGGGCTGGCGGCCAAGAATGTCAAGCCGGTGCCGCTGACACCGATGGAGCAGGCCCAGAAGGACTATGCAAGCGTCACAATCACGTATCAGATTGGGGATGCAAGCGAAGTCCTCGACAGCGACCGTATCCTCTCGTGGCTCAGGGAGAATGAGGACGGCAGCGTCGCCTTTGATGAGCAACAGGCAAAGGCCTTCGTCAAGTCGCTTGCCGAGAAGTACGATACGGCCTACACGACGCGCACCTTCCACACGACCTCGGGCCACGACATCCAGATCGCGCAGGGCGACTACGGATGGCGCATCGACCAGGAGGCCGAGACAGCGCATCTCCTGCAGCTGCTCGCCGCAAAAGAGAGCGCGACCTGCGAGCCAATCTACGCGCAGACAGCCGCCGTGCACGCCAAGAACGACTGGGGCACGAGCTACGTCGAGGTCAGCCTGACGGATCAGTACCTCTGGCTCTACAAGGACGGCAAGTGCATCCTCGAGAGCTACTTCGTCTCGGGCAATCCGACCCGCGGCCATGCGACACCGAGAGGTATCTACGGCCTGACCTACAAGACACGCAACGCGACGCTGAGCGGCGAGGGCTACGACTCGAAAGTCAAGTACTGGATGCCGTTCAACCGCAACGTCGGCCTGCACGACGCCCCATGGCGCTCGAGCTTCGGCGGCCAGATCTACCGCTCGAACGGCTCCCACGGCTGCATCAACCTGCCGCCAGCCAACGCCGCCAAGATCTATGAGAATGTCGAAAAGAACACGCCTGTCATCGTCTACTGAGCGACGGCCCCTGCTCATACAGAAGACCGCTGCAAAAGCCTCCAAGCTTTTGCAGCGGTCTTTTTTGCTGCGCCTTGCGCATATCAGATTTTCTCGAGGAACGCCTGCACGTAAGGCAGTGCTGCGCCGATGGTGATGTTGTGCTTCGGCATGCGGCTGACCTCCAGGAAATCGTGCGCCTCAGAGAACGGCGTCTGCTCGGCAATCTCCTGATAGAGGTAGTCGATGTCGGCCTGCTGCAGGTAGGGCGCGAGATAGCCGCCGAGGATGAAGGTCTTATCGTAGATGAGGTGAAGCATGTTGATGGCCCGCGCCAGGTTCTTGAGGTACGTAATCCAGATTTCCTGTGCCCGCCGGTCCGCAGCGCGCACCTTCTCGAAGAATGCATCGAGATCTTCCAGGTCCCATTGGAGTGTGCGCAGCGAGCAGAGCGTCTCGAGACAGCCTCGCTTGCCGCAGTAGCAGCGCGCGCCATCTGGATCCATCTGAATGTGCTCAATCGTGGCGCTGTGGCCGTGACGGCCTGTGATGATCTTGCGGTCCAGGATCAGCGCAGCAGCGAGGTGGCGGCTCAGCGAGAGGTAGAAGGCATCGTCCAGTCCGGGTGCGGCCCACAGCTCTGCAATCGCAGCGCTGTCGGCATCGTGGGCAAAGCGGCAGGGATACGGCAGGTATTGCTGAACGGCAGAGACATGCAGCCCTGTGCAGTCGAGGATCTTCCCGTAGATGACGCGCTGGCCGTCCGACGAAATCAGGCCTTGCATGGCAAAGCCGACGCCGAGGACTTGCTCGTCGCAGAACTGGCAGTCGTCCTTGAATTGCAGGATGCGGGCACAGACCGCCTTAAAGTAAGCATCCGTCGGCTGGAAGTCGATGGCAAAGACCGTGCGGTCAATCTTCCGGCCGTAGAGGTCGATGGCGATGATCTTGATCAGGTGACTCAGGAGCTCCACGCCGATGCTGACGCGATACTGCGGCTGGATAGCGTAGGCACTAGGCTTGCGCCCGACGACTTCGCTCTCGATCTGCCCCGCTTCGCGGATGAGCCCTTCCTCCTTCAGGGCATTGAGATTCGTCGTGATGGTCGGACGGCTCAGATGCAGGTCATAGGCGATATCCTGCTGTGCGACGCTTTCCTTTTGATAGATGTATTGATAAATCCGCTGGCGGTTCGTCTGGCGGATTTCAGATGGTGTGATGCTCTTCTTCATCATGATCCTCTCTTTTTACAAAATGACTTTTAAAAATGCTGTCATCATTATAGCACACAGCGAAAAAGAACGCCATATCACGGGGTACCTGCCAGATCGACAGGGATTTGCCCCGTGTTTTTTATGTTTTTTTCGATTTTCCTCTTGACAATCGGACGGCATGCGATTATTATATAAACAGATTTGAAAAATGATTTTACAAAATAGATAAACAGAAAGGAAGTCTTATCATGGGTATCCTTGAAAAAATGGCACTGACTGGCAAAAAAGGTTTCGTCACGGGCGCAGCTCGCGGCATCGGCAAGTGCACAGCTACGGCATTCGCTGAGGCTGGCGCAGATGTCGCGATCGTCGACCTCGACATCGAGACGGCCAAGAAGACGGCTGCTGAGCTTGCCGAAAAGACGGGCCGCAAGGTCATCGCGATCCAGACCGACTGCACCAACAAGGAACAGGTCGACGCTATGGTCGAGGAAGTCGTCGCCAAGCTCGGCGGACTCGACTTCTGCCACAACAACGCAGGCATCTGCATCAATGCTCCGGCAGAGGAAATGACGTATGAGCAGTGGCTGAAGGTCATCAACATCAACCTCAACGGCATCTTCCTGACGGACATCGCCGCAGGCAAGTACATGCTCGCACATGGCGGCGGCTCCATCATCAACACGGCTTCTATGTCGGCGCACATCGTCAATGTGCCGCAGCCACAGTGTGCCTACAACGCCTCGAAAGCTGGCGTCATCCAGCTCACGAAGTCTCTGGCGATTGAATGGGCCAAGAAGGGCGTCCGCGTCAACTGCATCAGCCCGGGCTACATGGCAACGGAGCTCACGATGAACTCCCCGACGCTGATCCCGCTGATCGAGAAGTGGAATGCGATGGCTCCGATGGGACGCATGGGCAAGCCGGAAGAACTCGAATCCATCTGCGTTTACCTGGCCGGTGACACGAGCACCTTCACGACGGGCACAGATGTCATCGTCGATGGCGCGTTCACCTGCTTCTGATCGAATCCAGCAAAATAGCGATGGGCCAGCAGAGACTGCTGGCCCGTTGTATAGAAAGAGAGGAAAATCATGACTGCGAAAGAGGCTCTGATTCAGGGAAAGACAGCCTTGGGCATCGAATTCGGATCCACGCGCGTCAAGGCTGTACTGATTGATTTATCGGGAACGGTACTGGCAGTCGGCATCTACGATTGGGAAAATTCCTTTGAGCATGGAATCTGGACCTTCCCCCTCGATTCCATATACAAGGGACTGCGCAGCTCGTACCGTGCCTTGAAGCAATCCGTCAAGGATCAGTATGGGGTGACGCTCACGACCATCGGCTCCATCGGCATCAGCGCGATGATGCACGGATACATGGCGTTTGACCGCCAGGGGACACTGCTTGCACCCTTCCAGACGTGGCGCAATACGAATACGCAAGAAGCAGCGGACCGGCTGACGGAACGCTTCCAGTTCAACATCCCACTCCGCTGGACGGTCGCACACCTCTATCAGCGCATCCTGGATGGAGAAGCGCACGTAAAGCACCTGGATTACGTCTCGACGCTGGCCGGATTCATCCACTGGCAGCTGACAGGCCAGAAAGTCATTGGCGTCGGCGATGCGGCGGGGATGTTCCCGATCGATCCGGCGACGAATGATTACGATGAATCGATGGTATCGTCCTTCCAGGCGCTCTTACAGCCGTATGGGTTCTCATGGGAAATGCGGGACGTATTCCCGAAGGTATTGGTCGCTGGCGAGGATGCCGGTTCCCTGACGAAACGCGGCTGCCTCCTTTTGGATGAGGACGGCGATCTTCTGCCCGGCATCCCGTTCTGCCCGCCGGAAGGCGACGCGGGAACCGGCATGACGGCAACTAATGCCGTGGCGCCGCGCACGGGAAACGTGTCGGCCGGAACGAGCACCTTCGCCATGATTGTCCTGGAGCATCCGCTGCAGAAGCTGCACCGCGAGATCGACATGGTCGCGACGCCGACCGGTGCCCCCTGCGCCATGTCACATGCCAACAACGGCACGACAGACCTCAATGCCTGGGTGCATCTCTTCGGCGAATTTGCCGCGCTCATGGGCCATCCTGCCAGCATGGATACGTTATTCACAAAGCTCTACACGAATGCCATGCAAGGCGATCCGGACTGCGGCGGCCTGCTCCCCTACGGCTATTACTCGGGTGAGAATATCACCATGATCAATGAAGGGCGCCCCATTTTCCTTCGGACGACGAAGAGCCGCTTCACCCTCGCCAATCTCATGCGGGCACATCTCTATACGTCATTGGGGGCCGTCAAGATTGGCCTGGACATCCTGCGCGATGAAGGCGTCGAGATGGACCGCATCATGGGCCATGGCGGGTTCTTCAAGACGAAAGGCGTCGGTCAGCGCTGCCTCTCGGCCGCCTGTGGCGCTCCCGTGACGGTCATGAATACGGCGAGCGAAGGCGGCGCCTGGGGCATTGCGCTCCTGGCTGCTTATCGGATTGACCGGCAGCCGGGCGAGACGCTCGACATGTATCTGGATCAGCGCATCTTCGCGCATCTCGGCGGTGTGACGCTGTCGGCAACCGAAGCGGAAACGCAGGGGTTCGAAGTCTTCATGCGTCATTATCGGGCCGGGCTCTCTGTCGAAAAAGCCGCCATCGATGCGTTAGATTGGTGAGGAGGGATTCTTGATGAGTAAATGGCGTGTTCGCATCGGATACGGCATGGGCGACCTTGGCTGTAATCTGGTGTTCAGTACGATGGCATCGTATCTGATGGTATTCTACACGGATGTATTCGGCATCGCCGCAGCAGCTGCTGGCACGATGATGCTGGTGACCAAGTTCATCGATGCGATGACCGATACCATGATGGGCATCATTGTCGATCACACCCACACGCGCTGGGGGCAGGGGCGCCCGTACTTCCTGATTGGCGCCGTCCCCTTTGCAGTCTTCACGTTCCTGACGTTCTATATCCCCGACTTCGATGCGACGGGCAAGCTGATCTGGGCCTATGTCACCTACTGCCTGCTCTGCACCGCGTACACGGTCGTGAACATCCCGCTGAACACGATTGTCCCGCGCCTGACCTCGGATATCCATGAACGCGATATTCTGGTATCGACCCGCATGATCTGTGCGATGATCGGCACGGCCATCGTCATGTCCATCACCGCGCCGCTCGTCGACTTCTTTGGTGCAGGCGATGAAGCGCAGGGCTATCTCGTCACGATGACGCTCTACGGCATCGTTGCGATGCTTATCTTCTTCTTCACGTTCTCGAGTACGAAAGAAGTCGTTCCCCCGACGGTCAGCAACGAGCACATGAGCCTCAAGGACAGCTTCAAGGGGCTGACGGGACAGGCATGGATCCTGTTTTTCCTGAACCTGTTCTACTTTTCCCTCTACGTGGTCCGCAATACGACGGTCATCTATTACTTCAAGTACAACCTGGACCGCTCGGACTTACTGGCGCTTGTCGGTCTGCTCGGAATCCTGTCAGGTCTTCCTATGCTCCTGGCCTTGCCGACACTTGAGAAACATTTCAAGAAACGCAGCCTGATGTTCTTCAGTGTCGCGCTCTATGTAGCAGGCGACTTACTGATCTACTTCGGCCAGTCCTCGATCTTCTGCCTACTGGCCGGTCTCGTCATCACGGGCCTCGGCATCTACGGCATCTTCGGCGTCACCTTCGCGATGCAGCCGGATGTCATCGATTACTCGGAGTACAAGAAGAACCGCAGCGTTGCGGGCCTGATTGCAGCCTTCCAGGGCTTCTTCGTCAAAGGCGGCATGGGCCTGACGAGCTTTGTCGTCGGCCTGTTCCTGAACATGGGTGGATACGTCCCGAACGCCGTACAGACTGCCTCAGCACTTTCCGCCATCGAAGACTGCTTCATCTGGATCCCGATCCTGCTCTGCGCCATCATCGCGGCCCTTATCTACTTCTACAAGCTGGACAATATCCGCACCGATATGACGGCAGAACTCGATCTGCGCCGCCAGATCCTGGCAGGACAGCACGAGATGCCCGACATCGTGCAGGCCATCCCGCAGTATGATCCCAAAGCCAAGCAGTGAGAAGAGGAGGATTTGCTATGGCAAAGACACTGATTACGATTTCCAGGCAATTTGGCAGCGGTGGACGAGAAATCGCCGAGATCCTGACCAAGAAGCTGCACTGCCACCATTTCAACAGCAAGATCGTCGAGATGGCTGCAGAGAATCTGCACAACGGTGTGGATATCGAAGAGGCAATCGCGCGCTCATACCACACGCCGGAAGAAGCCCAAGGCAATCTCGATAAGTACGAAGGCTTTGAGCGGATGGTGGAGAACAACCGCATGTATGTGGAACAGGCGAAAGTCATCCTCAATGTGGCAGACCGTCCGGAGAGTGCCATCTTTCTCGGCCGCTGCGCCGATTACATCCTGCGCAACCGGCCGGACGTGTTCTCCTTCTTCATCTATGCCGACGATGATTTCCGCATCGCACGCGGAAAAACGAAATACCACGGCATGAGCCTGAAGGAGCTGAATCACGAAGAGAACCGCCGCAAGCAGTATTATGAGTTCTACACCGGGCAGCGCTGGGGCGAGCCGACGAACTACGACATGATGATCAACACGAGCAATATTTCCCTGGAAACGGCCGCGAATACGATTCTTGCGTATATCCAATGCTGCCAGAATGAAGGACGACCGCTCTCTTTCAGATAACGATTGCAGAAAGCAGGGCTGGACTACTTCGAACACCCGCAAACAAAAAAATCGAGGAACACATTGTTCCTCGATTTTTTATTGGCCGTGACGCAAGCGCTCCAGTGCCAGGCGGTAGATGTAGCTGGCATTCCTGCCTGTGGTCTTGTGGTGGGCAAGGTCGGCAGCGTGGACGATGCTGTACTGGAAGTTGACGGTGACAGGATTGCCGTCAATCTGGTGGATGGCCTGCAGGTGGCTCTGTATGGTGTGCGCGAGAAGTTCCGAATCCATGGCATCCTTCTGGCTGTTCTCGCGGCGCAGGATGGCAAACATCGCGTGCTGGACGCGCGCGATGACGGAGTCCTTCCCGACGAGGTCGCGCAGGATGGATGCCTCTTTGCGGATGAGCGCGCGCAGCAGAGGCGAGCCGTATGACCGCTGGATCCGCTCATCGAAGCGGCTCTCCAGGAGGATGAGGGTATAGGGCTGATTATCGATGGCATACGCCTCCTGATACTGGAGCAGGTCGCCGAGGAAGCCCTGGCGGTTGTGCAGGCCTGTGATCGGGTCTTCGTAGGGCGAGGGGAGGTTCTGGTGGAGTTTGCGGTACATGTCATCGGCCTCAAAGAAGATACCCATGAGGCCGATGATCACGCCATCCCGGTAGAGCGGCCACTTGTAGCAGGTGATGTGGCGCAGGACGCCGTGAATGATGCAGTCGCCCGCGACGTTCTCGATGACACGGCCCTTCTGGATGACCTCGAGCTCATCGAGGCGGTACGAATTGTTGTCGAGATGCCAGTTCATATCCTCATCCGTCTTGCCGAGGATCTCCTGATCCGTGCGAAAGCCGTAGAACTTCAAAAAGGCATCCGTCGCGCCGAGGAAGCGGCGCTCGCGGTCCTTCCAGAAATAACAGAACTTCGTATGGTGCACGAAGCTCTGCCAGAGCAAGGCGTCAAGAGAAGGATGATGCGCCTCATGGCTGCCGGAAGGGGCGATCGGCGCGTGGATGCTCTTGGTCGCCGTCAGCAGGAGCGGCGCCTCTTCTTCCCTCCCGTTGTTGAGCAGGATGACGACGCATTCCTGCCAGACATAATTGCCCTGTTTGTCACGCATGCGGAAGCAGTGCTCCAGTCGCCCGTAGGGGCTCTTCTGGATGCGCTCTACGATCGTATCGGGATTGAAGAAGGCCAGATAGCCCTCCTGGTCCTCTTCGTAGATGTACGCACGGCTGACACTCTGCAAGATTTCGTGGAAATCGCCTGTCTGCGCAGCCTGTTCCAATTGGAACAGAGAATCGTGAACGTAGAGGGGTTCGACCTTATGGTGCTTGAGATCCACGAGGTTGATGTACTCGAACATGGTGTAGAGATAGCGCAGGTTGTCGTCGAGCTTGCCCCGCTGCAGATTCGCGGCGCTCTTCGAGATGTTCTCCAGCTCGGAGTGGATGAGCACATGCTGGTTCATCTCACAGACGATGCGCAGGCGGATGTTGACGTAGTCCCCGTTCTCGACGTAGCAGAACGATTCGGGCCTGCCGCTCTGGCGTGACTGGTCGATGAACTCCCGAAACGTGTGGGCAAAGTCGGACGGTTGAACATATCTTCGACATCCTGGCAGGAATAGCCCAGTGCGTGGAGCTGCTGCCGGTAGGGCTTGTTGACGTAAAGGAAATGGAGATACCCGTCCTTGTGCAGGTCAAAGAGCGCACTCGTCCGGTCGGTCTGCCGGATGGCCATGCTGGCCGTATCATAATAGTGGCACCACTTGCGCGGTTCAGTGCGGCGGGCGTCGGCCTCTATGTGGGCCAGCGTGCCGACTAGCGGCTGCGGTTTGCCGTAGAGATAGCCCTGCTGGCGGCCGCAGCCGATCGAGGCAAGGAATTCGGCATGCTCCTGTGTCTCGACGCCTTCGGCAAGCGTCTTGATGCCGAGCTCCTTGGCCATGTCGATGACCGAGCAGATGATGTCGCGCGACTTCTCCGTGAAGCTGCGCAAGAAGCCCATGTCGAGCTTGATGAGGTCGACCGTGTAGTCTTTAAGGATGTTCAGCGAGGAATAGCCGCTGCCAAAATCGTCGAGCCAGATCTCATAGCCCTCGTTCCGCAGGCGGTCGACGGCCTGGTGGACGGCGTCGTCATTCTCGGCGAGCGCGCTCTCCGTGATCTCGACATGCAGGTAGTCGCGCGGAATCTGATATTTGATGCGCGTCTTTTCGACGAGAGAGAAGATGTCGACGGCGCTGAAGTCATAACGCGACAGATTGAATGAGACGGGTGTGACCGGCAGATCGTGGTTGAAGCGCTGGCGCAGCATGCGGCAGACCTCCTCGAGCACATAGGCGTCGAGCTGGTGGATCAGGCGCACCTGTTCCAGGACCGGGATGAAGGACGCCGGGGAGAGAAAGCCAATCTGCGGATCGACCCAGCGAGCCAGGGCCTCCATGCCGCAGAGCTCGCCCGTCAATGTGCGGATGACCGGCTGATAGTAGACCTGGATCCAGTGGTTGTCGATGGCCTCTTGGAGATGGCCGACAATATAGTCGCGGATATCGCGGTCGATGACCTGCCCTGGCTGCGGGACGTCGATCTCCTGCAACGTGCAGTAGAGCACATTGCCATACGCCTGCGTATGGACGAGATGCCCCGCGAAATCCGCATAGCGGATGCGGCTCGTGCGCGTGAAGAGATGCCCCTGGATGTGCGAGAAGCGGCCGTGTCGCTCCAGGAGCGCATGGCTGACCTCCTGCTCGACGCGAGCGCGGTCGTCCAGCGCAATGAAGTTCGGCGCTTTTCCTTCGATATGGCGGTAGAGCTCTTCGTAGCTGCGGCAGTCATACACCCGCATCATCTCATCATTGGCGTAAAGCAGCTCATACGGCTTTTCTGCTCGTGCGATGAAAAAACAACAAGGCAGATTCTCCGCAATGCCGGGGAATCCGCTCAGATCTTTCCGTTCATAATCCATCATGCATTCCTCTTGCTGAACATAGGTGATTCACCAGACAATGTCATTGTCTATTATGACGTCTATTATAGCAACTCTCTCTTAGAGAACCAAGATAAGCCCTCCTCTTTTCGCCACCCAGATGAATCAGAAAATGCGGCATTCTCATCACAAAAAATGATTCCTGCCAGCGCATGGAGCAGGCAGAAATCATCTTGTTGCCGGGACGGTCATGCCTTGTGGCGCAGCCGCTCGCTGGCGAGGCGGTAGATGTAGCTGACATTGCCGTCGGCGGTCTTGTGGATGGCAGGATCGGTCGCGTGGACGATGCTGTAGCGGAAGGTGATGGTGACAGGATTGCCGTCAAGCTGGTGGATGGACTGCAGGCGCTGCTGGAGGTCGCGCGCGATGGCCTCGGAGGCGGTGCAGTCCTCAGAGCTTGTCTCGCGGCGCAGGATGGCGAAAGTCGTGTGCCGGAGGCGCGAGATGACGGTATCCTTTCCCGCATGTGTGCGCAGGATGTCCGCCTCCTGGCGGATGAGCGCGCGCAGGAAGGAAGGGCCATACGTCTTCTGGATCTGCTCGTCGAAGCAGCTCTCTAGGAGGATCAGCGCGTAGGGCTGCTGGTCGACCGCATACGCTTCCTGGTAGCTGATCAGATCGCCGAGAAAGCCCTGGCGGTTGTGCAGCCCTGTGACAGGATCCTCATAGGGAGAGACGAGGCTCTGGTTGATCTTGCTAGAGAGATCCTCCGCCTCGAAAAAGACGCCCAAGAGGCCGATGATCTCGCCCTCGCGGTAGAGGGGCCACTTGTAGCAGGTGATGTGGCGCAGGACGCCCCGGATGATGCACGTTCCCTTCACATTCTCGACAGGCTTGCCCGTTTGCAGGAGCGCGATCTCGTCGAGGCGGTAGGTGTCGTTGTCGAGATGCCAGTTCATCTCCTCGTCCGTCTTGCCGAGGATATCGGCCTCGGAGTTGAAGCCGTAGAACTTCAGGAATGCCTTTGTCGCGCCGAGGAAGCGGAGGTCCTTGTCTTTCCAGAAGTAGCAGAACCGCGTGTGATGCATGAGACTCTGCCAGAGCAGGGTGTCGAGCGTGCTCTGCTCTGGTGTGCGGGACTCCGTCAGGAGGACTTGCTCTTCGATGGTCTTTTCGGCCGTCAGCATGAGTGGGGTATGACCGCTTCTTTCCGTCAGGCCTTTCTGGAGCAGGACAGCCACGCACTCCCGCCAGTGGTAATTGCCGTGCGGATCGCGCACGCGGCAACAATGTGCGATGCGGCTGTAGCGGCTCTTCTGGATGCGCGCGACGGCGGTGTCCGGATTGCAGAAATCCAGATAGCCCTGCCGGTCGGGTTCGTAGACATATTCCTGGGCGAACGACTGCAGATACCTGCGGATGCCGTGGACCGTCTCACGCGTAGGCGCATCGTGGACGTATATCGGCTCAATCGTATCACGCTGGAAATCGACGAGAGAGATGTTCTCGAACATCGTGTAGAGATAGCGCAGGTTGTTGTCGAGCTTGACGAGCTGCTCGCCCGCATCGCTCCGGGAGATGTTCTCGAATCCCGTGTGGATGAGGAGATGATGGTTCATCTCGCAGATGACGCGCAGGCGGATGCGGATGTAGTCCCCGCCGTCAATGTAACAGAACGACTCCGGTGAGCCGGACTGGAGCGAGCGGCTGACATAGTGCCGGAACGTGGCAGAGATCTCGGGACGTGCCTTATGATTGAGAAATCCCTCGACATCCCGGCAGCGATAGCCGAGTGCATGGAGCTGTTCCCGGTAAACCCGGTTGGTGTAGAGGTAGTGGAGATATCCGTCCTCATGCAGGTCGAAGAGTGAACTCGCCTGGTTCGTCTCGCGGATGGCCATGCTTGCGACATCGTAATAGTGGCACCACTTGCGCAGCTCGATCTCCCGCCCCTCTGCCTCGATATGCGCGAGCGTTCCCACGAGCGGCTGCGGCTTGCCGTAGTAGTAGCCCTGCTGTCGCCCGCAGCCAATCGAAGCGAGGAACTCAGCATGCTCCTGCGTCTCGACGCCCTCGGCAAGTGTCTTGATGCCGAGTTCCTTGGCCATGTCGATGACCGAGCGGATGATGTCGCGCGACTTCTCCGTGAAGCTGCGCAAAAAGCCCATGTCGAGCTTGATGAGGTCGACCGTGTAGTCCTTGAGGATGTTCAGCGAAGAGTAGCCGCTGCCGAAATCGTCGAGCCAGATCTCATAGCCCTCGTCCCGCAGGCGGTCGACAGCCCGGTGGACGGCGTCGTCATTCTCGGCGAGCGCGCTCTCCGTGATCTCGACATGCAGGTAGTCGCGCGGAATCTGATATTTGATGCGCGTCTTTTCGACGAGAGAGAAGATGTCGACGGCGCTGAAGTCATAACGCGACAGATTGAATGAGACGGGTGTGACCGGCAGATCGTGGTTGAAGCGCTGGCGCAGCATGCGGCAGACCTCCTCGAGCACATAGGCGTCGAGCTGGTGGATCAGGCGCACCTGTTCCAAGACCGGGATGAAGGACGCCGGTGAGAGGAAGCCGATCTGCGGGTCGACCCAGCGGGCCAGGGCCTCCATGCCGCAGAGTTCCCCGGTCAGCGTGCGGATGACCGGCTGGTAGTAGACCTGGATCCAGTGATTCTCGATGGCCTCATCGAGGTGGCTGATGACATAATCGCGGATGTCGCGGTCCACCGTGACGCCCGGCAGCGGGATATCGATTTCTTGCAGCGTGCAATAACAGACCTTGCCATGCGCCTGCGTCTCGACGATGCGCCCCGAGACGTCCGCATAGCGGATGCGGCTCGTGCGCGTGAAGAGATGGCCGCGGGCATGGTCGAAGCGGTCATTTCTCTCGGCCAGTTCATGCACAATTTCCTGCTTCACGCGCGCACGGTCATCCATCGCGATGACATGGAAGGCATCGCCATCGACATGTCGGTAAAGCTCATCAAAGTCGCGGCAGTCAAACAGCCGCAGCATTTCCTCATTGGCATAGAGCAGCTCATACGGCTCCTCCGCCTGCGTGATGTAGAAACAACACGACAGGTTCTCTACCACTCCTGGGAAGTCGCCCAGGTTTTTCATTTCCTGTTTCATTATGCGTTCCTCTCACGAAAAATCATTTTGTTCTTGCTCGCGGGATTCGTCGTTCAAGGAAAACGTCCAATTCTAGACGTTTTGAGCTGTGCGCAGCTGCATCCCGTTGGTCGTGGATGGAGACTCCACCAGCAAGAGTCCCATTCCTGTAGACGATTACACGAATTATTCTTTCTACGTCTATTATACAAGTACACGCCCGAAAAGAGAAGATGTTGTTTTCAGCTGTAACCATGCGCTCTATGTCAGATTCGGATCGATAAAAAACCAGCCTCCACGGTGATGAGCGGTGAGGCTGGTTTTGTTTTGTGCTCGTATCTAGCTTTTGTTTGCAGTATCGAAAGTACGATGGCATTCATTCAAAAAGCGAGCTGCTGTTCACTGATACCGGGATCTCGCCTGCCATCATCTTTCCGAGTACGACCTGTGTCAGCAGGCGGTATTCACGATACGTCTTCTTGCGCGAGCAGGCATGTTCGCGGTTGAAGCCCCTGCGGCCTGCGAGGTAGTCGAGCTGGGAAGCATGGCGCTTCATGAAGGCGAGGAGATCGGACAGTGTCATAGCGGCGACGTACTCCTTGGCATGTTTCAGATAATAATCCGCGCGGTCCTGGTTGTCCTCTTGTTCCTTAGCCTCACGCATACGCTCCTCGAGCTGCTTATTCTCGATGCGAGCCATGCCCTTCTTTAGGGCTGTTTTCCCCTGGTGCGAGGCTCCAGCCCAGTCCTGCTTGACTGCGGTGATGAAGTAACGTCCGTAAGTATCCGGCCCCTTCTTCTTGCCCATGCGCGCATCTTTGGTGATACGATCAAAGACGAGGTGGAAGTTGCTGACGATGCAGGCTTCTGAGATTCCGTCAAAGCTGTCCTTGATGTAGCTGGGCTCAAAGCCCTCGTCACAGGCCATGCTGAAGAGGACAAGAATGCGCTCACTGAACTTTTCCCGCAGCTGTTTGACGAGTGCAGGCGCGAGATTTGGGAAGTACGTGTCTCCAATCGGCGTCTTGGTAAAGCCGAAGACGATGGTTGTGGCCTTGCGTCCTGGGCCACCGTCGTCATCGATGAAGAAGTCCTTGTACTTTGTATGGCATCGAATTTCCTCGATAGAGGGCGTGATTACTCTGCGTTTGAACTCCTTGTAAGAGGATTCTGGATAGAGTGCAATTTCCCTGCGCAAGCGGTCTACCGAGATTTCATGGATGTTCAGACGACCGAGATTGCGCAGATAGATAAAGAGGCGCATCGATACGATGGTATCTAGGGCTAAGATGTCTTCGATGTCCATCGAGATGTACGTTCCTTCGCGGAGGTTGAAGAGATACTGGTTGAGGCGCGGCGGGATGCTGACTTCGAGGATGTGCGTTTTGCGGTTGTAGGAGAGCTCTGAGATGAAATTGGCGTGGTAGATATCTTGTTCACCGCTGCCATCTTCTCTCGACCGAAGGTCTATATAGTTCTGAGAGAGCTTGGTGAAGATTTCCGCGACAATCATGCCGCGTGCCTTGGTTGCGTTGATGTTGAGCTTGTCCGCAAATCGGACGGCATCGAAGGTGTACATCGTGCCCTGCTCCGGTACATGGTGTTCATCCATGGAAGCGATGAAGAGATACCATGCCTTGAGCTGGTTCTTGCTCAGAGCGTACTTTGCCGTGGCGAATTCCTGTGCGATTGTCATCGGGCCGGTATCTTTCGGGATTAGGAATACCGAGCGATGTACCAAATCCATCTCTTCTTGTGCCGACATGTGTCGTTCTCCTCTCGTTTGCGCTTAATGTTCCCATGCTAGGAATATTATACATGGACTAGATGAGAAAAAGAAGGTGAAGCGGCAACTTTCTCCCTTTGCAATCTGCCTATATACAGTATTATAGTATATTAGTATAGTATAGTAGTGCCAAAGGTGTACCGTTTGGTCGAAGCCGCCAGACCGCATAAAACCTAGATTCTTGCGAAGATGCCAGATGGAAGAAGTCCGGAAAGGTGTACCGTTTGGTCGAAAGGTGTACCAAACGGTCGAAATGCAAAAATGCCCGCAACCCCTTGGTATTGCTGGATTCTTGGACCAAAATACAGCAATGAAAGGTGTACCGTTCGGTCGTTGCCGGAAAAAGCAAGTGCAAAAGACTATTCTGACAAATCAGCAACCCCTTGTAAATCCTCACTTTTTCCTTTGATGAAACATCAAAAATGACAATCGAAAGGTGTACCAAATGGTCGAGGATTTTAGGAAAGGTGTACCGAACGGTCGAGAAAAGGTGTACCGAATGGTCGATTTGTGCACAGGCAAACAGTAGTTATACACAGGATATCCACAAAATTATCCACAAAAGGTTCTTCGAGGGAGTGATTCTAAACTTATGAAAGAAATGCGGGTGCTATTCAAAGCCCCTGAGAACGCTGGATGGCGGGGAAAATGAACTTGTGAAAGAAATGCGGTCCCGGGCCTGAGCCCTTAGGCGTATTGGAAAGCGGCATGCATGAACCTATGAAGAAAATGTGGTTGTGCCCTAGGGAACTGGTGCCTGTAAGAGCAGCATGAATAAACCTATGAAAGAAATGCGGGTGCCGAAAGGTGTACCGAATGGTCGTGAAGGAAACGGGAAGGTATGGTGAAGGTATGGATTCGGATTTACAGGTATGGCGGCGGAATCTCTACATCTGCTGTGTGGCGTCATTCGTCGTAGCGGTGGGGATGAGTCAGATGGCGCCGATCCTGCCGCTCTACATTGAGGAACTCGGCGTAACAGGGGCGGGAGAGGTCGCGCGCTGGTCGGGTATTGTCTACGGCTGCAACTTCGTCAGCCTCGCGATTTTCTCGCCGATATGGGGGCGCCTGGCGGACCGCTATGGGCGCAAGCCGATGATCCTGCGCGCGTCGTGCTGGCTCGGCCTCATCATGATAGGAATGTCGTTTGCGCAGTCGGTCTGGCATCTCGTGGCGCTGCGCCTCCTGCAGGGATGCCTGTCGGGCTTCCAGGCGGCTGTCGTGCCGCTGCTCGCCCAGGAGACGCCGAAGGAGCACTCGGGCTGGGCCATGGGCCTGTTCTTCTCGTCACAGGTCACAGGCGCCCTGCTGGGGCCTCTGCTCGGCGGTTTCCTTGCGGAGTTCACAGGCATCCGCGCGAGTTTCCTCTGCATCGGCACGCTGTGCCTGCTCGGCTGCCTCGCCCTGACGCGCGTCCGGGAGACGCACCGTCCGGCTGTCCAGAAGGCGACAGTCGGACTGCGCGAGATGTTTGCCAAGCTTCCGCACCGCAGGGCCATCGTCGGACTCTTCCTGACGACGCTCATCATGCAGTTCTCGCTGACCTGCGTCCAGCCGATCCTGACGGTCTATGTCAAGGAACTGGCTCCGACGACCGAGCACCTTGCCGTCGTTTCAGGTGCTGTGTTCTCGAGTGCAGGCTTTGCGAGCATGCTGTTCGCCTCGCGCCTCGGGCACCTCTCCGACCGTATTGGGTCGAACCGCGTCCTGCCAGCCTGCCTGCTGCTCGCAGGCCTTGCCGCCATCCCGCAGGGCCTCGTGACCGCACCGTGGCAGCTCGCCCTGCTGCGCTTCGTGCACGGCATCGCCGTCGCAGGCCTCATGCCCTCCATCAACAACCTCATCCGACAGCTCGCTCCGGCCGCCTGCATGGGTCGCATCTACGGCTTCAATCAGTCCTTCCAATTCATCGGCATGTTTTCCGGCGCCTTCTTTGGCGGCCATCTCGTCGCCATCTTCGGACTGCGCCATATGTTCTATGTCGTCGCTGTCCTGCTGCTCGCCGACGCTCTCTGGTGCCACCGGACGGAGCGGAGCTGACACTTGCCCGCACCAAAATAACCCTGCCCCGAGAATGGGACAGGGTTATTTTTTGTATTGTCACCAGTTGCTCTCATCGATCATGAGCACATAAAAGACCTTGCCGTAGACGTCCGTCTCGACGAGGCGGCCCTTGTCGAGGATGCACTTGACCTGGCCGCTCTTCGTGATGATGCGGTAGCGAACGGCGTCGTTGCCGTCGCTGTTCGGCTGCTGGACTTGCTCCCAGATGCTCTGCTCGACGGCCTCGTATTCCTCCGGATGGACGATGCCGCGGAAGGTGCCGCCGGTGAACTGCTGGAATTCCTCGAGTGTCCGGCAGTCGAACAGCCGGATGAGCTCGTTGTTGGCAAAGAGGATTTCCTCCTTGCCCGTGGCCTTGTAGATGAGGATTGCGCCCGGGAAGTGCATGATAATGTCCTTGAGGCCGAATGCCAGCTGGCTGCGGTCCTCCTTGGCGACGCTCGGTGCATACAGTCGGACCCCGTGCTTTCCGTGAAGTTTCACGGCGTAGAGCGCCGCATCGGCGCAGCGGAAGAGGTCGGTGCGTGAGATCCCCTGCGACGGATAGGCGGCGTAGCCGATCGAGATGGTGTAGGCATGCTGCTGGTCGCCGAATGTGAACGTCAGGTCGCGCGCGCTGAACCGTTGCAGCAGGACATTGGCTTCCGATGCCGTGCAGTCCGGCAGGAAGATGCAGAACTCATCGCCGCCGTTGCGCCCGACGATGGCGGGCGCAGGGAATGCCTCGCGCAGATCATTGGCCAGACTGCGCAGTGCTTCATCTCCGGTATTGTGGCTGTAGAGATCGTTGATGCGCTTGAAATCATCGATATCGATCATGACGCCGACGGCCCCGATCTTGGAGACCTTGTCCAGATACGCATCGACAGCCGTATCGAAGCCCTGGCGGTTGTTGAGCCCCGTCAGCGCATCGGTATCGGCTAGCTGGCGCAGGTAACGGCGGCCGTCCTGCAAGTGAAGCAGGGCATGCGTCAGGAAGGTCACCAGAAATACGAGAATCAGGCCGATTGACAGGGTGATCGCGAGAGGCGGCGGCATCCGCCAGCCCCAGGCGGGGGCGACCTCCAGCTTCCACTTGCACCCGCCGTACGTGAAGACCTGCGCCTCTGTCGGCTCCGGGAGGTCATCCGAGGCCAGGATGACCTGGTACGTATCCTGCCCTGGAGAGGTCTTGGAGATGCGGTAAGCATGGTGTGTCGCCTCGAGCGACTTCACCGTCGCTTCAAAGACGTCCGGCACTTTGAGGACGGCAATCGTAAAGCCCCAGAACTCCTGCTGTCCCGCTGCGTTCTCTCGGTAGACCGGCTGGCGCATCGCAATGGCCGTGTAGTCGTCCGTCACCTGGAAGGGCCCCTGCATGGTCGCAATCCCCGTGTCACGGCTGTAGACGAGGCTTCCCAGCCGGTCTTCCAGCGAGAAGAGGTCGACCTTCCCCAGGCCCGCCGCATCTTCCGGGTAGATATCCGTCACGCGGCCCTGCGGCGCCAGCTGGATGCTGGCCACATAGGGGCGCGTCGCGAGCATCTCCTTGGCCAGCTCTTCAAAATGCTGCGGCCGCTCTCCTGTATCGGCAATCATGTAGGCCAGCGTCTCCGTTACCGAAAGGCTCGTGCCAAAGTCCTTCTCGAGCTCATCCGCGTAGATCTTGGCTGCCTGTGCGCATTCCTCCCGCTGCATGACAGACTGATTCTGCACGATGTGCCCCAGCAGCGCCAGGTATATCGTAATCCCAATCAAAAAGACAGCCGTAGTGATGATATTGCGTCTCATGCTCTCATCTCCTCCTCTGCCATGCAAAAGTCCCGTCCTTGTCCGGACCGCGTCTTGATATGCTAAATTATACGGTAAAAGAAACTTTTTTTCAATTATCGATATCGATGTGCTGGTGGCGTGTCTGGTGGTGCTGGATCTTTTCCTGGTACATGTGGCGGTCGGCCGTGGCCAGGATGGTGTCGATGTTGTCGATGGGGGTGGTGGCGAGGGCGTAGCCGAGGGCGATGCTCTGCTTCAGCGCCTCGTCACTGTTGAGCACCTCGCGGATAGAAGGATACAGGGAAGCGCCGTAACTGGTCATGGATACGCCGTTTTTGCCGCGGTTGAACAGGGCAAAGCCCAGCTCCTCCTCCATTACGGCAATGGCGTGACTGATGGCCGAGGGGGTCAGGTGCAGCTGCTGTGCCGCCTTGTTGAAGCTGCCCTGCCGGGCCACGGCATCAAAAATTTCGTAGGAAAAAAGCGTCATGCCCAAAGCCTCCTTCCGTCTTTACTGGTTCGGAGACGCCCGATTCTCTGTGAATCTTTTTCATCTTTCATTTGAGATAGTTCAATTATCTTCTTGATTGTACTATCCCGCGCCTTTTCTGTCAAGCATTTTGCCCCGATTTTTGCACGTTCTGTGCAGATTTTGCCGCGATTTTTGCAGGAAATGCCGCCTTTCCTCCGTTATAGTTCCTGTAACGATTTTTAACGACCTGAACGAGGTATTTTTTATGACCGCACTTTCCCCGCGCCGCACCTTCAGCGGCACCGCTCTTAAAACCATTGCCTGCATCACCATGCTGGTGGACCACATCGGCGCGTCCTGCATTGAGGCAGGCATCCTTACGCCCGGGCTGGATGCCGGCACCCTCTCTCAAGACGCCCTTTCTGCCTATCCGCTGTACCGGCTGGACATGGTGCTGCGCTTCACCGGGCGGCTGGCCTTTCCCCTGTTCTGCTTTCTGCTGGTGGAGGGCTTTGTGCACACCCACAACGTCAAAGGCTACCTTGGGCGGCTGGTGCTGTTCGGCATTTTGAGCGAGGTACCCTTTGACCTTGCGTTCTTCCGCACCCCCTTTGACCCCAGTGCGCAGAACGTTTACTGGACGCTGGCGCTGGGCGTGCTGGCTATGGCAGGGCTCAAGCGCTTTGAAAAGGAAAACGGCCTGCCCGGCTGGCAGGGGCTTGTGTGGGCGGGCGGGTGCGCCGCGCTGGCGCTGGCCGCCCGCACCGACTACAACGCCAGCGGCGTGATCATCATCTGCGCGCTGTACCTGACCCGCACAAACCGCAAGTGGCAGTGCCTTGCGGGCGCACTGCTGTTTATGTTCGAGCTCACCGCCCCGCTGGCCTTTGTGCTGGTCTGGTTCTACAACGGGCAGCGCGGTGCGTGCAGTCCGCTGCAAAAAAAGGCCTTTTACTGGTTCTACCCGGTGCACCTGCTGGTGCTGGCAGGCATCACGAACCTGCTGCTGTAAAGCTTTTCCGGTTCAGCTGGCTCACCGCTGCAAGACGAGACGATTGGGAATGCCCTCCGCATTGCTCTGGGCATATTCAGCGGAAAGATTATTTATAATTTTGGGGTTCTGAAAAGCCTGCGGAGCTTGTCAGGGCAAAGCCCCTCCATCTGCTTGCGCAGACCGCTCTGCCGCTTAAAAGCCCCACTGGGGCTTTCATTGCTGCGCAA
>ERZ772897.608-NODE-608-length-42750-cov-10.265558_pt1:17500-42750 | contig 42750 bp, 35 predicted proteins | sample MGYA00512125_ERZ772897 | MGnify/ENA primary metagenome ERZ772897 (study PRJEB29015, sample SAMEA2737660) | human gut metagenome | biome: human gut; feature: human-associated habitat; material: faeces | place: China | collected 2012 ... | reverse complement strand
TCATCCTATTCCTATTAACTGAATATATATATTCAGTTAATAGGAATAGGATGAGTAGAATCCATAAAAAATACTTATCGAAAAAAGTGATCCATTGAGTCATACTAAGTATATTTGAATTCTATTGATTATAGACTATCTTTATAACAATATAAGAAAAAAATGCGATATATAAATTCAATATTCTAAAATTAATAATTATATATAGCAGGTACAAATATTAAATCGAGGTACCCATTCTATGATAAACTTACCTTCCATTTTTGTGCCTTTAGTGGGCCTAGTATTTCCGGCACTTGCAATGGCTTCTTTATTTCTTTATGTTCAAAAGAACAAGATCTTTTAGATACGGACAATAGGCACAAATCAAGTATATTTTTTTAGATCAGGGAGCAACTTGATGAATAATCACTCCTAAAGGTTTACACCATAATAGTGCTAGTTGATGAGAGTTACTTCGGAAACAAAGAAGAATCAAGTCAAATTCATTTACTTGGGTTTGGTTTATTTATTCTAACAATTCCAATAAAACAGAACTGGATCTAATATGAGTTGGCGATCAGAACGTATATGGGTAGAACTTATAGCGGGGTCTCGAAAAACTAGCAATTTCTGCTGGGCCTTTATCCTTTTTTTAGGTTCATTGGGGTTCTTATTGGTTGGAATTTCCAGTTATCTTGGTAGGAATTTGTTATCTTTATTTCCGTCTCAGCAAATTCTTTTTTTTCCACAAGGAATCGTGATGTCTTTCTATGGAATCGCGGGTCTCTTTATTAGTTCATATTTGTGGTGTACAATTTGGTGGAATGTGGGTAGTGGTTATGATCGATTCGATAAAAAAGCGGGAATAGTGTGTATTTTTCGTTGGGGATTTCCTGGAAAAAATCGTCGTATTTTTATTCGATTTCTTATGAAAGATATTCAGTCCATCAGAATAGAAGTTAAAGAGGGTATTTCTACTCGTCGTATCCTTTATATGGAAATCATAGGACAGGGGGCCATCCCCCTGACTCGTATTGACGAGAATTTAACTTCACGAGAAATTGAACAAAAAGCTGCAGAATTGGCCTATTTCTTGCGTGTACCAATTGAATTACTTTGAAAAAAAGAAATGAAACTGAAAAAATGAATGCTTTCTTCGGAAAAAGAGATTTTGTTTTGATAGAAGGGGCCCTCTTTGGATTCGAAATCCGACTAATATTCATTACGCGAAGTGTTCCTCCGTGTATTCATTAAAAGGTCTAATTGCTTCGAATCTTAGTAATTGATGTCCTTTGATGAAAGAAAATAATATTGTATTTTTTCGTCATGCCAAAATTGGCAGTGGATTCTTTCGATTTTTAGTCTATTTCTTTATTGTTTCTAAATTCAAGAACTAATTCCCGAATTGAAAATAAAAAAAACGCGGGAATAGATTATAGATTTTCTATGACTTGTAATAGAACTTATGCTTGATAGAAACATTATTATCATCCTATATAGTTGACGGATGAGATAAAGCCGAAGCTGAGTTCGTTCATTAAATAAAGACGAAAAATGGCAAAAAAGAAAGCATTCATTCCCCTTCGATATCTTACACCTATAGTCTTTTTGCCCTGGTGCATCTCTTTCACATTTCAAAAAAGTCTGGAATCTTGGGTTACTAATTGGTGGAATACTAAGCAACCTGAAATTTTCTTGAATATCATTCAAGAAAAGATTATTCTAAAAAAATTCATAGAATTCAAGGAACTATTCCTCTTGGATGAAATGCTAAAGGAATACCCGGAACTACGTTCACAAAATCTTCGTACCAAAATATACAAAGAAACCATCCAATTGATCACGACGCACAACGAGGATCGTATCCATGCAATTTTGCATTTCTCGACAAACATACTTAGTTTTGTTATTCTAAGTGGTTATTCCAGTCTGGGTAATCAAGAACTTCTTATTCTTAACTCATGGGTTCGAGAATTCCTATATAACTTAAGTGACACAATAAAAGCTTTTTCCATTCTTTTATTAACAGATTTATGTATAGGATTCCATTCGACCCATGGGTGGGAACTAATGATTGGTTCTCTCTATAAAGATTTTGGATTTGCTCAGAATGATCAAATTATATCTGGTCTTGTTTCCACATTTCCAGTCATTTTAGATACTATTATAAAATATTGGATTTTCCGTTATTTAAATCGCGTATCTCCATCACTTGTCGTGATTTATCATTCAATGAATGACTGAAAAAAAGATCCGCGGGTTAGGTCAAATTTGAAAGTTTGTTATTTTTATTTTTTACATTTTACAAAAGCAAGCTAAACAACATTCCAATCTTTTTCTTTATCGCCACCACCCAAGAGATTCTTCCCATATTCCAGGAATAGTTTTTCAGTAAATAGCCGAATCATGGATAGGGAACTAACTATGCCAGTGACCTACCAAAATTTATTGTAGAAATTGAATTTTCAGGATCAATGATTGGACCATGCAAACTAGAAATGCCATTTCTTGGATAAAGGAAGAGATTACTCGATCCATTTCCGTATCGCTCATAATATATATATTAATTCGAGCACCTATTTCAGATGCATATCCCATTTTTGCACAACAGGGATATGAAAATCCGCGAGAAGCGACAGGTCGTATTGTATGTGCCAATTGCCATTTGGCTAATAAGCCCGTGGATATTGAAGTTCCACAAACGGTACTTCCCGATACTGTATTTGAAGCGGTTGTTCGAATTCCTTATGATATGCAAATCAAACAAGTTCTTGCTAATGGTAAAAAGGGGGCTTTGAATGTCGGGGCTGTTCTTATTTTACCGGAGGGCTTTGAATTGGCCCCCCCCGATCGTATTTCACCCGAGATTAAAGAAAAGCTGGGTAATCTCTCTTTTCAAAGCTATCGTCCCACAAAAAAAAACATTCTTGTGGTAGGTCCTGTTCCCGGCCAGAAATATAGTGAAATCACCTTTCCTATCCTTTCCCCCAATCCCGCTACTGAGAGAGATGTTCACTTCTTAAAATATCCAATATATGTAGGCGGGAACAGGGGGAGGGGTCAAATTTATCCCGACGGGAGCAAGAGTAATAATACTGTGTATAATGCTACAGCAGCGGGGATAGTAAAAAAAATCATACGAAAAGAAAAGGGGGGATACGAAATAACTATAGCGGATGCATCGGATGGACGTGAAGTGATTGATATTATACCTCCAGGACCGGAACTTCTTGTTTCGGAGGGTGAATCTATCAAACTTGATCAACCATTAACGAGTAATCCTAATGTGGGTGGATTTGGTCAGGGGGATGCAGAAATAGTACTTCAAGATCCGTTACGTGTCCAAGGTCTTTTGTTCTTCTTGGCATCGATTATTTTGGCACAAATCTTCTTGGTTCTTAAAAAGAAACAATTTGAGAAGGTGCAATTGTCCGAGATGAATTTCTAATTTACAGGTCCGCGAATTTATGAACATATTAAGCCTAAGCCGGTAAAAGAACTAAATTTTAGTCGATAAATTCTGTACTGTAATTCTATTCTGTATAATCAAAAATTTAAGAAAAAGGACCGAACCTTTGATTCTTTCGAGTCTTTTTCTACCGTATTTAGAGAATTCCTTGTACTGCAGTACTAGTCAGTCATAGTATATATAGTGAAGAAGACTATTTTACTTTGCCTTTTTTCAACCCAATAAATTAGAGCAATATGATTATGTCACTGTTTTCAGATTTCAATGTCCTACAATAGAAAACAATTATTAGTTCTTTATTGTTGTAATATAAGAAAAATAGTTGGAGAATATTAAGCACAGTAGAAATCAAAATAGGGAAAACGAGATTCTAGGATTCTAGGAGAGATTTTATTTTTTATCTTTTCCTAGAGTCCGATTGTTTTTTGATTGTAGCAAAATATCGAAATAGAAAATCTTTTCTATTCTATTTATATAGAATAATACTTGTTGATTCCCTTCTTTGAGCGGAACCTTTATGAGATAAGATAAAATATCATCTTAATGAATACAGTATACCACATTATGTAGTGGACAAACAAAAGAAGGGGGGGTTGACCCAACAATAAGATTTCGAATAGAAAAAGGGAATAAAGATAGAATAGAATTAAGAATATATTACAATAGAATTAAACAGAATTCATATTATTTCCATTGCGATATCCCGAAAAAGTAAATCAAATGATTCCCCTTTTATTCTTTTTTTACTTTTCTTTCAACTTAAATTGAAAGAAATTTTCCTCTGGAAAAGACTTTTTTTAATCAAAAAATAAAGTTCATTTTTAAAAAACATTAAAAAAAATTGAAATGGACTTTTTTGAAACATTGAAAAAAGTTATCTATTGAGTCATTTATAGAATAAGAAATCTTCTTCTTATTAAGAACTCAACGGGACCCCCTCGAATTCATCAACAAAAAGAGTGGATCCCTGTTGAGTTCTTCTTACACGTTCATTTTGCAAACTCAATTCATCTGATTACTACAGGGATGAACCCAATCCGGAATATGAACCATAAAAGAAAATACCAATTAAACCGATCACAGGAATACCAGTTACAGTACCTATTATCCAAAGAGGAATCCTTCCAGTAGTATCGGCCATTTATCCCACTTTCCTCCACATTTGATCAGGTAGTCATGCTAGTGACATAAACAGTCATAGATAATTATGAAATTATATCCTTCCGAATGGGATAAGAGAATTCCGAATACGTATACGTATTTATTCCCTTTCTTCTATTAATTGAAGAAATAATTTGAAAATAAAACAGCAAGTACAAAAATGAGTAATAACCCCCAGTAGAGACTGGTACGATTCAATTCTACATTTTGTTCGTTTGGGTTTGATTGTGTCGTAGCTCTATAATTCGGATTAGGTTTATCGTTGGATGAACTGCATTGCTGATATTGATCCCAAAAAAGAAACAGTGGGTACTGCTAGTCCGTGAACAGCCAACCATCGTACTGTAAAAATTGGATAGGTCCTATCTATGGTCATTGGAGCCTCCTAAAAAGATCTACTAAATTCATCAAGTTGGTCCAAAGGATCAAAACGGCCAGTTATTAATGGAATTCCTTGTCGGTTCTCCGTAAAATACTCGTTTGGCCGAGGGCTTCCAAAAACATCGTAAGCTAAACCCGTGCTGACAAATAACCAACCCGCAATGAATAGGGAGGGTATAGTAATGCTATGAATAATCCAGTATCGAATACTGGTAATAATATCAGCAAAAGAACGTTCTCCGGTGCTTCCAGACATGTTGAGCTCCACATATTCTTGTACAGTCAAAGGGGGATCGATTCCATAAAAGATGAGAGCAGTAAGTAGAAATTTACTGAGAATCATCCTTGTTAGATCGTCAATATTGTACCCAGGGTGTCTTTCGAGTATACCGAATCAGTATAGCTATCCTTCTTCGGACACAGCAACGAAATTAAAAGATTCGTGCTGAGATCAAGTACTAGATTCTTTCTAACTTGCTTGTTGGTTGTATCAATGCAATGTACTCAATACAAAATTCCGCAAAGTTTAAGAGTCTAATGGATCTTTATAGTATAAGATGAAGGTTCTCCACATGTTATTAATTAATATATATTCAATATTAGCTTCGGATTACAAACCGAAGATCAATTAAATTGTGACTCCCATGGACTGACTTGTATTTGTTTTTGATAATTCATGACATAGATTCTCCTATTTTATTTCTCCAATTCAATTAGATGCCAAATCCGGAAAGAGTGGTTGTGGAAGATGTTTTCTTGTTGTTACCCCCCTTTTTTTGAAGAAAGAGTTGAATTGGTTAGTTATCCAGTAACAAGTAAAAAAAATAGCAGTAATCGATACTTTCTATTTGATGACAGAAAAAAAAGACTCTTTCGTGGTTGATAGAGTTTTCTTTTTAAATAAGATATGGAAAGACAAAAAAACTGCGGAACCCGAGTTTGAGGGATGGGATCTCATATCCTTTTTCTTCTGTTGTAGTATAGTAAAGGAATGGAATCCACGACTAAATCTAATGATAAAAAAGTGAAAGGGCATTCTAAGGTAACTCGTTTTTTGTTTTAAATAAAAAAAATAGAACAAATTACATACAATAAAAAAGAGGGGGGCCCGATTTTTCCGATTTTTTTCCATAGAAATTCAAGAATTAAGTTAAACAACAAAGTTCTTTTTTATTATTATAAAAAAAATTATTTTATTAATATCTTTTTTTAATTCTTTATTTAAAATTATTAAATATTTCGAAATAGAACTGAATAAATATTCTATTTTAGAATAGAAAGAAGAAATAGAAATATTCTAGAAACTAGAAATAAAAAAATAATTTGAAATTCTTTTTGGATTATTTTACTCAACTTACGAGTTGCTCAAAAAATCTGTTGATTTTGAACCACAGGATGGATAGTTGTCATAGGTGATGAATTGATTTCTTACCGATGTCACTCTATTTTTGTTCGTCTATAATGATTGAGAAATCCACAAATCTCAATTGTATTTCTCAAATGGTATTTTTTTCTTCTTCTCCTATTCGATTGTATTTCCTTGGAAACTTAGGGAAGTGCTTTGTAAACATACGTATAAAAAGAACTTATTTCATTTAGCTTCTTTATGCCCACTATAACTAGTTATTTCGGTTTTCTACTAGCGGCTTTTAGTATAACCTCAGCTCTTTTTATCAGTCTGAGTAAGATACGACTTATTTGATTTTCAAATTGGAATTGAATTAGAGATTTTCTAATACTACTAGATATTCTTGAGTTCTTTATCATGTTAATTTCCAATTCTTGATCATTGAGATTCGTGGTCAATACAGATTAATTAATATTTAGTTTAAGTATAAAGGATATATATTACCTCCCCTTTTCCTTCCCTTTCAAACAAAAAAGAATGATTGAAGTTTTTCTATTTGGAATTGTGTTAGGACTAATCCCTATTACTTTGGCTGGATTATTCCTAACTGCATATTTACAATACCGACGTGGTGATCAATTGGACCTTTGATTAATTAACATCTCGTTTGTTTAGTGATGTTTATTGACCTCCTATTTCTTTTCTTTGTTTTAACCACAATCCCCAGGAGGTCAAATTCAGCCTTTAAACTACTGTTTAATTATTTCATTGTCATTCTCCAATATAACAAGAATGGAATCACGCTCTGTAGGATTTGAACCTACGACATCGGGTTTTGGAGACCCACGTTCTACCGAACTGAACTAAGAGCGCTTATTATTTATTTTTTTTTAATAACATAATAATATTATATTATTAAAATATTATTAAATTTTAAGTGACCCCAATACATCTTGCTTGCATATACCATATGCTATATATAAATATTGATATATATGTATCTCCAATTTGAATCAGTCTCAATTGATCCCTTGTTACTTCTCCTACGATAAGTATTAGTTCGAGATAGGGATGACAGGATTTGAACCCGTGACATTTTGTACCCAAAACAAACGCGCTACCAAGCTGCGCTACATCCCTTTCAATTGGTTTCCTGTGTCATTGTAAAGAATCTTTGTCTTGTTTTCCACATTTTCTCCGTTGTATATATATTATATAATATATAATAATATATAATATAATTAAGAATATAAAAATTCTTATATTCTAATCAGAAAAATTTTAATATAATAATCAAAGAAAGACTTCTTAAGTTAATAAATAATTTAAATAATAATAAATAGGAAATTTCCCTAACATGGAAATCTATTTCATTTTTATGGAATGTTCGGGCAGAAATAGACCCCTTTTTATTAGTTATTAGAAAACAAAAAAGCTATCGAATGAATCGTTGTACATTTCAAATTTGAATTAAGAATTCGGCAGAAAATCCAAGTGGTTATTAACAAAATAACTATTTTTTGATAGTCCTATATAAAATTATGTATTAGAAATTGAAATAAAGAAAAAGGGAGGATTAAAAATGCGAGATCTTAAAACATATCTCTCCGTGGCACCAGTGGTAAGTACTCTATGGTTCGGAGCTTTAGCGGGTCTATTGATCGAAATCAATCGTTTTTTTCCGGATGCATTGATATTCCCCTTTTTTTAATTATAGTTACTGTCGCAGGAAGCGGTGAAGAGGATTCGAAATCGAAAAAAATATCGAAAATTCCTCCTATTTTTTTTTAGAATTCGAATCGAATAGAATAAGTTAGAAAAGAGAAAGAATAAAAGAAAAGGTGGATTTGTCCTTCGCGAAACTCGAAATCTGGTACAGGCTTCAATGGAATTGAATGAATAATTCAATTCCATTCTTAATATTAAGAGAGTAAGACCGGAAATGGAAATAGAATAGTTAGGTTGGGGGCAACAATATCATTTAAGATACTTAAATGAAAACCAAAATACTGTACTGCGATTCGAAAAATTGTTTGAAATCCTTGTTTTGTTTGTATTACCTCAATTTTCCGGTAATATATTAATTGAAACGAAATTGGATTTAGAATTATCAACTTTTATTTCTTTGTCATTCCTTTCTTCGTCGAATACAAAAATAGATAAGTGAATACAAAATCAAAAGAAAAGGAGGTTCATGGCCAAGGGTAAAGATATCCGAGTAAGGGTTATTTTGGAATGTACCTGTTGTGCTCAAAAGAGTGTTAATAAGGAATCGACGGGTATTTCCAGATATATTACTCAAAAGAATCGACACAATACGCCCAGTCGATTAGAATTAAGAAAATTCTGTTCTTGTTGTTGCAAACATACGATTCATGCAGAGATAAAGAAATAGAAAGCAGAGATAAAGAAATAGAAAAAAGGATTGTTTGTGTGTCACCTTGCCAAACAAAGAATATGAAGAATGATACATATTCTAATATTTATATAGATGCATTTTCTAATTTATATATAATCTAATTTAGATTATATATAACATAATAGATAAAATAAATTTCATTGTATAAGTATACATAAAAAAACCCTTTTGTTAAGAAATAGAATTCTCGGGATAGGAATAAACAAATCATGGATAAATCTAAGCGACTCTTTCTTAAACCCAAACGATCTTTTCGTAGGCGTTTGCCCCCGATCCAATCGGGGGATCGAATTGATTATAAAAACATGAGTTTAATTAGTCGATTTATTAGTGAACAAGGAAAAATATTATCTAGACGGGTGAATAGATTGACCTTAAAACAACAACGATTAATTACGATTGCTATAAAACAAGCTCGTATTTTATCTTCGTTACCCTTTCTTAATAATGAAAAAAAGATTCTTAATAATGAAAAAAAATTTGAAAAAATTGAGTCAACCGCTAGAACTACTACTACCGGTTAAAAAAAAATTAGAGTTATTGTTCAAGTGAATTCAAATTGGAATTGAAACACAAATCAAATGTGGATTGATGTTTTGTTCGAAAACGAAAACTATGACAATCAAATTTTGATTGTTGTCTTGTAAGAAAAAAGATAATCTATAACGAAGAATCAATCTTTTTTTTTATTGAGCCGTGCTTGTTCATTTTGATGACTTTATCATATGAATTCTATTTTATCATACAAATCCCTACTCTACTACCTTCCCGGAGTTCATTCTCCGGGGAATTCTTATTTTATGTTATGATTTCGTTGGCAATCATAAGAAGGCAATTCCCCTTTAAGATACCCATTTGTGCTACTATTTTACGATTAAGAAGCAATTGCCCCTTGTACATATTATACAATAAATTACTATACCTATTGTATTGTTTTTTTTTATTCTTACCAATTATTGCATTTATTCGATGGATCCACAAACCGCGAAACCCCCTTTTTTTCCTATCTCTATCCCTATTAGCCGAAACCAACGCTTTGATTTTCTGTTGACTAATAGTTCGAGTAAGTCTTGAATGAGCCCCCCGAAAGCTTGATGTAAATAAACGAATTTTTGTCCTACGTTTCCGAGCTATATATCCTCGTTTAATTCTGGTCATTGAGTAAATGATACTTTGATGAATAACAATTCGATTTTTTTCTTTCAGTTATTCTTTTTTCCTGCCCAGTCTATTAATAACAAAAATGGATTCTTCCAATGTATAAAGTAAGAATTTCAATGGCTTTTGCTACTATAACCTTCCTGACCACCATTTTTTGCTTTTTATTTAAAAGCGTTTAACCTATCCATATGAAAGTGTATTGAATTGAGAAAAAACATAGTAAATAAAATAGAAATAGATAAAGAAATGGTGGGTTCCATCGTTTCTATGATTACTTTTTAAACGGCGAGATCCTCTCTATACACCGGAGCCCCTTCCCGGATTTCATTCATATTATTAACTTGTACAGTTCACACTCTTTGGCTCTACCCATGAAATATCCAGTAAAATAGGTCTTTCACAACGAAATCTAGCTATAAAGTAACGGTATTTAAGTATGCATATTAGCTGGGTAGCTGACCCTCGTAGTCCGTTCTTTCAAAAAGCAAAATAAGAGCATAATTTTTCCGCTATTTATTGAAAATAAAGGATTTCCCCCGCTTAATAGGTAAGCATTTGCTACCAATGGGGAAATTTGTCTCATCTTAAATTGTAAATTGAGGTGATTGGATTTCTACCAACCAAAAAACCATAAATTTGATACACAATAGAAGAATATATATAGATATCATTTTTTTTATTATCCATTTCTAAATTTTATAGATTTTTTTCAGTTAAGATAGTGAAGGGAAGAGCTCCATTCACTATCTTAACCGATACATCGATACTGGAAAATCTTTTTTCCTTTTTTTTTGTCTTAGTCTATGATCTGAACGAGTCGCACATACACCCTAGTACAGGTTCCTCGGCGCTGAGGACATCCCCGAAGAGCGGGGGATTTTGTGACATTTCGGATTGGCTGTCTTGTGTTTCTAATAAGTTGTTTCATAGTTGGCATGGTGAGTCGTATACATACTGAGTTGGTTTAGATCAATCTTAACCCGATGTTTAAAAATCAGTTATAAATTAATTAATAGAAATTTTTTATATAAATATTATAAGTTATAAGAAATCCGATAAGATAATAAGAAGATTAGATGAATAAAAAAAAAAATAGAAAATCGTGCATTTGCGCGGAATCATTGCTGCTAATTCGCAACCGCGACAAGATCAACAATTCCGTGGGCTTGAGCTTCTGCTGCTGACATAAAAGCATCCCTTTCCATGTCTTCGGATACAAGCCATACAGGTTTGCCCGTTCTTTGTACATAAACTCTTGTGATAGTTTCGCGCAGCTTTAGTAGTTCTTCTGCTTCCAGGATAAATTCTCCCGTTTGTGCTTCATAAAAAGAACTAGCGGGTTGATGGATCATTACCCTAATGATATAACAAAATACTGGTTTCCTCTCTGCCGCACGATAAGGCGAGAGAGAGGAAAAAGATAGAATCGAACAACCGTACAGGCATCTTTTGCGGATTGCATACGGCTCTACTATGGAATTGATTTAGACCTTCCATCAAAGAAATAGAACATATACTAGGTCTATCAGACCCAGATCAGCATCAGTAAATGATCCAATAACCATCCTTCCTTTTTTGTTTGAAGTATTTATAAAATACTATGATGGTTCCGTTGCTTTATTATTTCGTCTGTTCTTCAGCAATCCCAAAGTGTCTTTTTTTTTTTTTTTCAAATAGTTAGAATATATATATATATTCTTGCATAACATAAATATTGTTTAAACCTTTCCGGTGTAAAAACCGAAAACTAAACAGTTTGTGACACTGAAATAGGCTTCCGATAGATCATATGAAATGGTAACTACGGGTTTTTTCATACTACTCTTTCGATACAGAATCGAATGGTTTTTGAGAAAAAATTAATATCGAACTCGAAGTGCCATGCTATTATTACTTAATATTTATTTGGCGAAGGCATAGTCTTCTTTTTTTTTTAAAGGACTCATTGGCGCCAAGCGTGAGGGAATGCTAGACGTTTGGTAATTTCTCCTCCTGCCAAAAGAAAAGATCCCATTGAAGCAGCTAATCCCATGCATACTGTCTGTACAGCGGGTCGTACAAATTGCATAGTATCATAAATTGCTATTCCGGGTATTACCCATCCGCCCGGAGAATTTATAAACAGATACAAATCTTTGTTCTCGTCCTCCATACTAAGGTATATTATAAGGCCAATAAGTTGATTCGATATTTCACTATCAACCTCTTGGCCTAAAAAAAGTAGTCTTTCTCTATAAAGTCGGTTGATTAGGATAAGATTTTATCCTTTAAGAGCCGTACATGCATCTTTTGATGCATACGGTTCACAAAAGATCGCAAAAATAAATCAATGTGTAGATTTCAACCCCTTTTTTATTACTTTATGACTCTTTTCCAGAATGGACTTTTTAGAATTTCTAACGAAGGGAAAGGAAAGGTCTTTTTCTTACAATTCTTTTTTTCAATAAAGAGGACTTTTGAGCCCTTCTTTTATCCATACATATAGAATGTATTTAACTTTTTGAACTAACTCCTCATTGATGTATTGTTTTCATCGAGATCGAATCTAAATAAAATTAAATCACAATGTAATTTTCTTGTTTCTGAATGGGCTTCTTCAATTCTTTTCTTTTAGGTTTCTGTTCTACTCTGAGTAAAGATCTGCCCGATTCTTATTTGCACATATAGGACAAATACTGCAATACCACATCTTTTTGCTTTTGCTACGAACCCCCTGATTCTGAATTTCTTTTTTCACATATATGACATGCTAGAAGTAGTAATCCTTGGTATATTACCCAATTGGGTTTGTCTAAACAGAGCCTGGATGCTTCATTTTATTTATTGGTCCAGTCAAGCCAACCATAAATAATTCAAAATTGAGAATACTAATTTGGATACCCCCTAAAAAACTAAAAGATCGATCTAATTGAACTTCATTACACTTCACGCTCCAGATTTATGACGATTCAATCAATATTTTTCGGGGTGAAAGAGAGGATACCTCAATCGGTGGAGAAAACGGGGAAATCCCATATAACCCATATATATCTGACAAGTCGCACTATATGTCAACCCAAGATGCATCTTCCTCTCCAGGACTTCGAAAGGGAACTTTTGGAACACCAATAGGCATAAAATGGAAAACAAAAATGAAGTAATATATGTAACTTTGATGTGGAAACGTAAAGGTTTATTGTCTAAAAATTGATTTTTCTTTATTTTATCATATTGTATTTATAAATGATAAATAAAAAAAGGGGAGGTTGCTCCTATATGAGTGTTTTTATTCGTGAATGCAAACATATCTTTTTTTATCATTCAAAGAACCTGTTTGTAATAACTATCCCTTTTTTTTATTCATTTGGTCAACGTCCTCCCACACCACCATTGCGTATTGTTATTTATCGGATATAGAATAAAATAGATCCACTTCTTTTTGTTCCTACTGAATAGAATTGTTCCATTTTTCCTAAAAACCTAGAACAAATATAAATCCTTTACCAGATATAATTGACTGCAAAGGGGGTTCCATAGTATAAGTATATTTTTTAGTATCTTTTTTCTAGTGCAATAAAGTTACATAGTGTCTATTTTTTGCTGAAAAAAAAAAGAGGGGTATTCTCATGGGTTTGCCTTGGTATCGTGTTCATACTGTTGTATTAAATGATCCCGGCCGCTTACTTTCTGTCCATATAATGCATACGGCTCTGGTTGCTGGTTGGGCCGGTTCGATGGCTCTATATGAATTAGCAGTTTTTGATCCCTCTGATCCTGTTCTTGACCCAATGTGGAGACAGGGTATGTTTGTTATACCCTTCATGACTCGTTTAGGAATAACCAATTCGTGGGGCGGTTGGAGTATCACAGGAGGTACTACGCCGAATCCGGGTATTTGGAGTTATGAAGGTGTGGCTGGAGCACATATTGTGTTTTCGGGCTTGTGCTTTTTGGCGGCTATCTGGCATTGGGTCTATTGGGATCTAGAAATCTTTTGTGATGAACGTACAGGCAAACCCTCTTTGGATTTGCCAAAAATCTTTGGAATTCATTTATTTCTTGCAGGGGTGGCTTGTTTTGGTTTTGGCGCATTTCATGTAACAGGATTGTATGGTCCTGGGATATGGGTGTCCGATCCTTATGGCCTAACCGGAAGGGTTCAATCCGTAAATCCCGCATGGGGTGTAGAAGGTTTTGATCCTTTTGTTCCGGGGGGAATAGCCTCTCATCATATTGCAGCAGGGACATTGGGCATATTGGCGGGCCTTTTCCATCTTAGTGTACGTCCACCCCAACGTCTATACAAAGGATTGCGTATGGGAAATATTGAAACCGTCCTTTCCAGTAGTATCGCTGCTGTATTTTTTGCAGCGTTTGTTGTTGCTGGAACTATGTGGTATGGTTCAGCAACAACTCCGATTGAATTATTTGGCCCCACTCGTTATCAATGGGATCAGGGATACTTCCAACAAGAAATATATCGACGAGTTAGTGCTGGGCTAGCCGAAAATCAAAGTTTATCAGAAGCTTGGTCTAAAATTCCCGAAAAATTAGCTTTTTATGATTACATCGGCAATAATCCGGCAAAAGGGGGCTTATTTAGAGCGGGCTCAATGGATAATGGAGATGGAATAGCCGTCGGTTGGTTAGGACATCCTATCTTTAGAGATAAAGAGGGGCGTGAACTTTTTGTAAGGCGTATGCCTACTTTTTTTGAGACATTTCCAGTTGTTTTGATAGACGGAGACGGAATTGTTAGAGCCGATGTTCCTTTTCGAAGAGCAGAATCGAAGTATAGTGTTGAACAAGTAGGTGTAACTGTTGAGTTCTATGGTGGCGAACTCAACGGAGTCAGTTATAGTGATCCCGCTACTGTGAAAAAATATGCTAGACGTGCTCAATTGGGTGAAATTTTTGAATTAGATCGTGCCACTTTGAAATCAGATGGTGTTTTTCGTAGCAGTCCAAGGGGTTGGTTTACTTTTGGACATGCTTCGTTTGCTCTTCTCTTCTTTTTCGGGCACATTTGGCATGGTGCTAGAACTTTGTTCCGAGATGTTTTTGCTGGCATCGACCCCGATTTGGATGCTCAAGTAGAATTTGGAGCATTCCAAAAACTGGGCGATCCGACTACAAGAAGGCAAATAGTCTGATTCGGATAGAACGTTATTTTTTTTTGTTGTTTCTTTTTGACTATACTTTTGTTTGGGGTGATTTAAATTAAATCATAGGGAATTTGATTAATCTTGATTTGAATGATTGTATTTTTTTACTCTAATCTAATAAACAGGTATGAAAGCTATAATTGTAAACCAGGATGAAATCTATGGAAGCATTGGTTTATACATTCCTCTTAGTCTCGACTTTAGGAATAATTTTTTTTGCTATCTTTTTTAGAGAACCCCCTAAAGTTCCAACTAAAAAGACGAAATGATTTTTCATTATCTCGATTGAAGTAATGAGCCCCAATATTGGTATATTGGGAGCTCATTACTTCAACTAGTCTCCGTGTTCTTCGAATGGATCTCTTAGTTGTTGAGAGGGTTGCCCAAAAGCAGTATATAAAGCATACCCAGTAAAACTTACAAGTAAACCAGATATAGAGATAGCAACTAGGGTTGCTGTTTCCATTTTTCTCAAATTTCAAGACCACAATGAATCTATAGGATAAAATCCTATATTTACAGTGAAATGGTATACAAAGTCAACAGATCTCAATGAATAAAAAATAGGATTTATGGCTACACAAACCGTTGAGAGTAGTTCTAGATCTGGTCCAAGACGAACTACTGTAGGGGCTTTATTGAAACCGTTGAATTCAGAATATGGTAAAGTAGCTCCGGGGTGGGGAACTACTCCTTTAATGGGTGTTGCAATGGCTTTATTTGCTATATTTCTATCTATTATTTTAGAAATTTATAATTCGTCCATTTTACTGGACGGAATTTCTATGAATTAGATTCATAAGAACCGACTAACTATCTTTTTTATTTATATAGTTTTTTAAATAAAAGGGGTAAATTTACCCATTTTTGTTTTTTATTTCTAGGCCAGTTCATTTTGAATTTGGTAGTTTGACCGTGGAATTTCGTTCTTTCTTTATTTCCGGAATATGAGTGTGTGACTTGTTCTAATTGATCTTATTGCAAATACAGAACAAAAATAAAGGATCTGTCATCTTGATAGAGATGGTTTTACCCCGTCAGATATTATTTTCTAGTATCTGGAGCACGGAATATATAAAATAGATTTTAAAAAGTATTAGAACTATGATTCATACTTAATATTTCGACCTCGCAACCGGACTTTAATAAATTTTTATTAGAAGATACGTAAGTTAGAATAAATAAAAAAATTTTGATTCTTTCAAATAAAATTGCCACTGTTTGTCTTTTTTTTATCAAAGCAAAAAAATGTCTTTTGATTTCTTTTTTCATTCTATCCTATCTATTTCTTGAATAAGTGATAATCCAGCAGTTCTTACTCAGGGAATTTTTGGACATTAAAGGTTTTTTTGAATCATTGTGGTTCTGGTATGAATCTGAGGTTTTGTTTAATTGTTCATAGGGTCTTAACAAGAGAATTCTTATCAATACTAATAATAAAGAAGACGGCACTAAAAAAGTCGCATTCTACAAAAAAATCAAAGAAAAAATGAAGTAAATAGAATATTCAAGAGGCCTGTAAAGATCAAGATAAAGACGAGTGCGCCGACTTGAGATTTTGGCATTATAACCCTGCACAGATCAATTTAAGGATTTATATATTTTTCTTATCTTCAAATAAGATTTGGAATAATAGGATTAAATTAAGAAGTTTAAAACTTTTTATTATTTAAATTTAACATATCCGTTTCCGTTACAACCAGTATTGGGTTTTTCTGTTTGAGCCGTACGAGATGAAATTCTCATATACGGTTCTCAGAGGGGGAGTTCCTTTGGTTTACCTATCTCAATAAAGTCTATGATTGGTTCGAAGAACGTCTTGAGATTCAGGCGATTGCCGATGATATAACTAGTAAATATGTCCCTCCTCATGTCAACATATTCTATTGTTTAGGAGGAATTACACTTACTTGCTTTTTAGTCCAAGTAGCAACGGGGTTTGCTATGACCTTTTATTATCGTCCGACCGTTACTGAGGCTTTTGCTTCGGTTCAATATATAATGACTGAGGCTAACTTTGGTTGGTTAATCCGATCTGTTCATCGATGGTCGGCAAGTATGATGGTTTTAATGATGATCCTGCACGTATTTCGTGTGTATCTTACCGGCGGTTTTAAAAAACCTCGTGAATTGACGTGGGTTACGGGCGTTGTTTTGGCTGTATTGACCGCATCTTTTGGTGTAACTGGTTATTCCTTACCTTGGGACCAAATTGGTTATTGGGCAGTCAAAATTGTAACAGGAGTACCCGAAGCTATTCCCGGAATAGGATCGTCTGTCGTGGAATTATTAAGGGGAAGTGCTAGTGTAGGACAATCTACCTTGACTCGTTTTTATAGTTTACATACTTTTGTATTACCTCTTCTTACTGCTGTATTTATGTTAATGCACTTTCCAATGATACGTAAGCAAGGCATCTCCGGTCCTTTATAGAGAATATGGATCCTAGATATTTCTAATCAATCATTTTTTATTTTGGGGAGGAACAAAAGTATTTCATTGCTACAAATATGGATTATTAAAAAAAATAAGACATGTATTTGGATATTTCCCTGCAACTTAAGACTTAACAAAATTAGCGTCTTATTTTTTTATTTGACATACACGAATAGTTGATAGTTGAGGGGGATTCTCCGAAGAAAAAACGGATTATGGGAGTGTGTGACTTGAACTATTGATTGGATCGCGCAGATGGATGACTTTTTCATATCTGCCACATTTTAATTTGCAATAAAATGTGTCTCTTTGTTCCAACCACCGCGCAAGCCCCCCTACAGAGGATAGGCCGGTTCACTTGAAGAGATTCTTTTCTATGATCAGACTTGATCATGTCCTGGATGACCGGGCTTCGTAAGATCCACTAAAACTAAAATAAGTGAAGTGGTCTAATACGGATTCCGTCTTATCGATTTCACTTAACTTAATAGTATTGAAATGCATTCATTTCCTATGCATTGACTCGATTTATGATACTATCGGAGTGAAACAAGTAGATCTAAAGAAGAACAGGGGTTAGATTCCATTAGTAACAAGTAAATCCTTTAATTTAATATGTAAATGTATGTTAAAAAGTCCCGATATCTTTTTTTGAGGGGGGCAAAAATATCAAGGTCTGAGATGACCCAGAAAGCACTATAAATTTAAGAAAGCCTACTTGGGTATTGAGCATTTACAAATAAGAAATGAGTTTTTCACAATAGATAGTTGTGTAACTCCGTAAAACAGAATCGAGTCCATTTTCTTACATATAAACTTTTCTATAGGTATACTCGGTTCGTTTGATTGATGCTCGAGCCGGATGATGCAAAATTATCATGTCCGGTTCTTTCGGAGGATGGATCAATAAGAATTCACCTATCCCAATAACAAAAAAACCTGACTTGAATGATCCTGTATTAAGAGCGAAATTGGCTAAAGGAATGGGTCATAATTATTATGGAGAACCCGCATGGCCAAACGATCTTTTATATATTTTTCCCGTAGTTATTCTAGGTACTATTGCTTGTAACGTAGGTTTAGCAGTTTTAGAACCATCAATGATTGGGGAACCCGCGGATCCATTTGCAACTCCTTTGGAAATATTGCCGGAATGGTATTTCTTTCCTGTATTTCAAATACTTCGTACAGTGCCCAATAAGTTATTGGGCGTTCTTTTAATGGTTTCGGTACCCGCGGGATTATTAACAGTACCCTTTTTGGAGAATGTTAATAAATTCCAAAACCCATTTCGTCGTCCAGTATCAACAACCATCTTTTTGATTGGTACTGCAGTAGCCCTTTGGTTGGGTGTTGGAGCAACATTACCTATTGAGAAATCCCTAACTTTAGGTCTCTTTTAAATTGATTCACTTGTGAATTAAAATCTCATATATATTGGGTATCTAGGGAGAATTCACTTTGAAAGGACTACTCCCTAGATACATCTTTGAACCTACTCTCAGTATGTAGATTTTTTCTAAATTTTTCTAAAGATAAAGATTCAAACTCCATATTTTCATCTTTTTTTTCTTTCTTTTTTATAAAAAAGAAAGAAAAAAAAGATGAAAAAAACCTAATGGATTTCCAATTTATGCAAAATGCTTTTCTTTCAATTTCGAATTTCTAAAATGTCCAAGATATGTTTTACATCTTCTATCCGAAAATCTTCTATTTTCATAAGGTTTTCGTGACTGGTATTAAAAAGGTCCAATAATGTATGTATATTGGACCTTTTGAGACAATTATAGATCCTGGGAGGCAATTCTAATTGGTCAATAAAAAAAGATTTTAATTCTATCTCTTTTTTGTTTTTTCTTAGTTTAGCCAATGTATCATGAAAAGTGAAACCGGGTAAAGTAACTTTGTGTTGATTTTTTTCTAATTTCAAGTTTTCTGCTCCCGCATGTAAAAAAGGAATAAATAGGTCAATCAAATTACGGGAGGCTTCATAAAGCGCTTCTTTAGGAGTTAAACTCCCATTTGTCCATATTTCGAGAAAGAGTATTTCTTGTTTTTCATTCCCATTCACATAAGAATGAATACTATGATTTGCGTTTCGAACAGGCATGAATACTGCATCTATAGGATAACTTCCGTCTTGAAAGTTTTTTAGTCTTTTTATACAATATCCGCGATTCCTCTCGATTTGTAATCTAATACACAAATTAATGGGTTCTATTAGGTTAGCTATATGTTGCGTATTATCAACAATTTCCACAGAAGGTGGTAAAATGATGTCTTGAGCGGTTACATATCCGGGACCGTTGATACAAATAGATGCGTCTCGAGTCCCATACAGATTACTTCTCAATACTATTTCTTTCAAATTCATTAAAATTTCATGTACTGATTCTTGAATACCTACTATGGTCGAATATTCATGTGGTATTTTCTCAGATTTTGCACGTGTGATACATGTTCCCTCTATTTCTCCAAGCAAAACTCTTCGCATCGCAATGCCTATTGTATCAGCTTGGCCTTTCATAAGTGGAGACAGAATAAAGCGTCCATAATAAAGGCGCTTACTGTCTACTCTTGATTCAACACACTTCCACTGTAGTGTTCGAGTAGATACTCTAATTTTCTCTCGAACCATAGTAATCAATTCTTTTTTTCAAATCCTTGAATTGTTTATTTCTCTTGTCTTGAAATTTATTCTATGTTTTCTATTTTTATCTTTTGTTTTACATTACACACGTCGTTTTTTAGGGGACCTACACCCATTATGTGGCATAGGGGTTACATCCCGTATAAAATTTAAGAGTATGCCACTTCTACGAATAGCTCTTAATGCCGCATCTCTTCCGAGACCGGGACCCTTTATCATGACTTCTGCTCGTTGCATGCCTTGATTCGCTACTGTTCGAATAACATTTCCTGCTGCGGTTTGGGCGGCAAATGGTGTTCCCCTTCGCGTACCTTTGAATCCACAAGTACCTGCGGAGGACCACGAAATTACCCGACCCCGTACATCGGTAACAGTGACAATGGTATTGTTGAAACTAGCTTGAACATGAATAACGCCCTTTGGTATTTTACGAGCATGTTTACGTGAACCAATACGTCCATTTTTACGCGAACCAATTTTGGGTATAGGTTTTGCCATATCTTATTATCTTTTTATTATTTCATAATTATTATCTCATAACCTAAAAGGAAGTCTGAGATGTATGGATATATTCATTTCATGTCAAAAAAACAGATGTTTTACTATATTTCTTTTTTTTAATTAGAAACTAGAATTAATATTCTCAAAATTGGCATTCTATTTGTGTTAATATACAACTAACAAAAATAGAATTTCCAATTTTAGATCCCCAAAATCTCTCTATCTAATATCTCTTTTTTATATTGTATTCTATTAGAATAGTTCTAATCTATATATATATAATCATTGATATATATTATATATATAAGAAAATTTCGAAATATTCGAAATAGAATTTCTATATTCATTCAATAATTTGAAATTTTCACATATTCAAAAATATTAATATATAATCAATATTACTATAAAATCATATCATATATAATAGAGAATATTATATAATTTCTAAGTTTTCATGTAAAAAAAAGTTTGAATTTCAATATCTATATCTTTTTTTATTTTTTTTTTATTTGCGCACCCAGTCCTTTATAATTCAAAGCCCTCTCTTGTGGCTTTTGTGGAAATATTATCCTTATCCTTGTCTTTGTTTATGTCTTGGATTGGAACAAATTACTAGAATTCTACCTCGTCTACGGATCAATCTACATTTTTCACAAATTTTACGAACAGAGGCCCGTATTTTCATATTTATCATTCCTTCAACTTAATCTCGGATCCATTTTAATGGAAGAAAATAAGGTTTCCTTCAATTTTTAACTTCTATTCTAATCGTACCCCTCAAAACCAATAATATTGAAGTTAAAAAAAAGTCTAATTAAAGAATTTATACTTGCATTTTTTATTTCTCTGTGGTAGAAATATATATAAAGAGTATGTTGAACCTTTTCAGAAATATAGCCTAGACTGATATTTTCATTATTTAAAATTGAAAATAAATGAACCAACCCCGAACATACCCCACAGGGGAAATTGATTCAGCAATATTGAATTAAACCCTCATGAATCCGTTTCTTTATAACAATTCCTGTTAAACCCATTTCACGCATTCATTAAGGTATGAGGAGTGATATGAGAGACTTGTGTTTTGTTTTATCTCTCTTTACTTTTTTAAAAAAATTGATAGAATTTTTTCTATAATTCGGATATCAGAAAGATTACCATATATAACATAAAACTTCTCCGCCGATTCGTTCTAATCGAGCCTCTCGATCTGTCATTATACCTCTCGAAGTAGAAATAATGACAATTCCCATCCCCCCTAAAATTCTTGGAATTTGTTGATAATTAGAATAGATTCGTAGACCAGGAGTACTGATCCGTTTTAAATTCAAACGCGTTTTAGATGATCCTTTTCTATTTCTTCTATATGGTAGAGTTAAAACTAAAAAAAGATTTCCCCCTTCCCTATGTTTTCTCACGTTTTCAATAAAACCCTCTCGTAAAAGCATTTTAGCAATGTTTTCAGTAATGTTAGTACATGGTATTAGAACCGTTCCTCTTCCATTCATGTCAGCATTTCGTATAGAGGTTATTATGTCGGCGATGGTGTCCTTACCCATAGGAAAATAAATGTTACCCTTTACTTACTTTTGATATAATCAGCATGCTCCGTGTTCTATATTTTCTAATATATATTAGAGTAATATAATTTGAAAATATTTTAGTTAAAATTAAAGAAAGATATCTAGTATATTTATATATCTTTAATAGAAAGATATCTATATAATATCTTATTTATATATTTCTTTTTATATTTCTATATTTATTTTTATACTTATTTTTATTCAAAAAGAATAATATATATTAAAAAAATAAAAAACGAAATCCAATTTTATTAATAATTAGATATATGTGTAAGACATAATTTATTAATTTATCTATTTCATTTTCATTAAATAAAAAAATGTTTTTTCTTATAATACCTCAGGTGCTAATGAAACTATTTTAGTGAAATTTAACTGTCTCAATTCCCGGGCGATTGCGCCAAAAATTCGAGTTCCTTTTGGATTTCCCTCTTGATCAATGACAACCGCGGCATTATCATCATATTGTATTATCATGCCATTGCTACGTTTAAGTTCTTTACAAGTACGTACAATTACAGCTCTAATCACTTCTGATCTTTCTAAAGACATATTTGGTACCGCTTCCTTGATTACAGCAACAACAATGTCACCAATAGAAGCATATCGTCGATTACCTGCTCCTATGATTCGAATACACATCAATTGGCGGGCTCCGCTGTTATCGGCTACATTCAAATGGGTTTGAGGTTGAATCATATCATTCTTATTTTATCTGGTTTTTCAGTCCAAGGCTTGAAGTAAAAAAAAATATTCTCTATTCAACAAAAGAAAGGAAAAATTGCCATGTTTTTTCCTCCAAAAGACCTCTTTCCTTTGGTTTTTATTATTTATTATCTTGAAATAATGAATTGAGTTTGGATAGGCATTTTTGATGCGGCTATTGAGATAGCCCTTTTGGCTATATTTTCTGCGACTCCGCCCATTTCATAAAGTATTCTACCGGGTTTAACGACAGCTACCCAATATTCGGGAGATCCCTTTCCCGAACCCATACGCGTTTCGGTTGGTCTTACTGTAACTGGTTTGTCTGGAAATATCCGTACCCATATTTGTCCACCTCGGCGGACATTTCGTGACATTGCCCGCCGACCTGCTTCTATTTGTCTAGATGTGATCCAAGCGGGTTCAAGTGCCTGAAGAGCATATCTTCCGAAGCAAATATGATTACCCCGATAGGATATTCCTTTCATTCTTCCTCTATGTTGCTTACGGAATCTGGTTCTTTTGGGGTTATAGTTGATGGTTGTTTAGAAATCCCATCGCTATTCCAGAACCGTACATGAGATTTTCACCTCATACGGCTCCTCGCGAATAAAACAATTACAAAAATGGATTTAACCAATACCAATAAAAAAATATACCGTATATACATATGTTTAATGAATAATTGAATCACGAGGTTTTTTTATTTTAATATTTCATAGGATTGATTGATCAATTGGAAATTAGTATATCTTGTTTTGATTTTTATATAGAACTAGACATTTATTAGAAAATTTGCCCCCCCTATATATAGTTAAATATATAACTAGATAATGTTGTTCTATTAGAGCATAAGATTCTAACAAATCCTTATTTTATTTATTTCTGGTGGTATTGGATTGGCTCAATTTCGAAATAAAAAAACAAAGATTTCGCGGGCGAATATTTACTCCTTATCCATTTTATTTTAGATGTAATCTAGGGTTATCCTGCGACTCTTCAAAAAAATGAATTGGTTCTTAGTTCGTTCCGCCATCCCTCCCGTCAAATGAATCTTAGGTATTCACGGTTTTCGTCGTTCCCATCGCTTCTCGATTGATGATTAGGTCTGGAATTCTACAATGGAGCCTCGCAAATACAATTCCAAATTATATATATATATTTCTTTTTTCTTGAATCAACCTTCTCAGTTTTTATTGACTCGGTGCTCTTGATTTGTTTATTTTGGGAATATATATATCTATATATGGATTTAGTTAATGTTGATGCTTTATTACACTTCCCCTTTTTATGAGATAACCATAAGACCTTTACATATTCGAATTCTATATCATTGATATATCTTTTTTCTTTCTTTCACCCTTCATTTTTATCTGTATATTCTTATTGCTTTACAACTTATAATCAGATTCGTTTTTATTTTTTTTTATCCAATATCTCAGTTGTTATAATTCTACTACCAAAATATGATATCTTGATTTTATTTCGATTTTTAGATTAATTCTTTAAATCCAGATAATGCGAAGCGATGAGTTGGTTAGTACTTAGTTATTAATGAATTCATCCTATAAGTCATTTATTTTATTGTCGAACTCTAACCACTCTAAAAAATCAACGAGTCACACACTAAGCATAGCAATTATATTTATATAAAAAAATTAATTGATATTTTTTATTCAATCTTATAAAATTTGGAAAATTATCATTTTTTTGTTTTACCGAAACAAGGAACCTTAAAGAAAAAGAAAAGGAGAATTGGATTATTCTTTGTTTACAAATATCCAAACTTTGATCCCTAATACGCCATAAATAGTTCGAACTGTATAGGAACAATAATCAATTTTAGCTCGAATGGTTTGTAGAGGAACTCTACCCTCTCTGATCCATTCGACACGTGCAATTTCTTTTCCGTCGATACGTCCCGCAATTTGTACTTGAATTCCTTTTGTCCCCGCCTGTTGAGTTAATTCAATAGCTTTTTTCATTGCTTTACGAAACGAAACTCTATTCCTTAATTGCCCGGCTATAAATTCTGCAAGAATATTAGGATGTCCATAAGGGTTTGCAATTCTTGTAATAGCAATGTTCAGTTTTCGGTTCACACAATTGAGTTTTTTTTGTAAATTCATCTGTAACTCTTCTATTCTTCCAGGCTTACCCTCAATTAATAACTTTGGAAATCCCATAGAGATTATGACTTGAATCAAATCAATTCTTTTTTTAATCTTTATCCCTGCTATTCCCTCGACACCAGAAGATATTCTTATATTTATTTTTATATAATTCTTGATATAATCTCGTATTTTTTTA
>ERZ772897.608-NODE-608-length-42750-cov-10.265558_pt1:7500-12500 | contig 42750 bp, 35 predicted proteins | sample MGYA00512125_ERZ772897 | MGnify/ENA primary metagenome ERZ772897 (study PRJEB29015, sample SAMEA2737660) | human gut metagenome | biome: human gut; feature: human-associated habitat; material: faeces | place: China | collected 2012 ... | reverse complement strand
CAAGATAATTATGTATTTACAAAATACTGTCTCAATTCATCCTATTTCATCAGATCCGGGATGGGATATGGTTCCGAAGGATGAACTGGACAGTTCCAATAAGATTTCATTCTTGAACAAAAATCCATTTTTTGGTTTATTTCATCTATTCCATGAACGGAACAGGGGGGGATACACGTTACACCACGATTTTGAATCAGAAGAGAGATCTCAAGAAATGGCAGATCTATTCACTCTATCAATAACCGAGCCGGATCTGGTGTATCATAAGGGATTTGCCTTTTCTATTGATTCCTCCGGATTGGATCAAAAACAATTCTTGAGGGGGGTATTCAACTCCAGGGATGAGTCGAAAAATAAATCTTTATTGTTTCTACCTCCTCTTTTTTATGAAGAGAATGAATCTTTTTATCGAAGGCTCATAAAAAAATGGGTCCGGACCTCTTGCGGGAATGATTTGGAAGATCCAAAACCAAAAATAGTGGTATTTGCTAGCAACAACATAATGGAGGCAGTCAATCAATATAGATTGATCCGAAATCTGATTCAAATCCAATATAGCACCTATGGGTACATAAGAAATGTATTGAATCGATTCATTAAAAAGAATCGATTCGATCGCAACTTCGAACATGGAATTCAAAGGTATCAAATAGAAAATGATACTATGAATCATAGAACTATAATGAAATACACGATCAACCACCAGTTATCAAATTTGAAAAAGAGTCAGAAGAAATGGTTCGATCCTCTTATTTTGATTTCTCGAACCGAGAGATCCATGAATCGGGATCTTAATGCATGTAGATACAGATGGTCCAATGGGAGCAAGAATTTCCAGGAACATTTAGAACTTCTCAGTTCTGAGCAGAATAGCCGTTTTCAAGTAGTGTTCGATCGATTACGTATTAATCAATATTCGATTGATTGGTCTGAGGTTGAGGTTATCGACAAAAAAGATTTGTCTAAGTTACTTTGTTTCTTTTTGTCCAAGTTACTTCCTTTTTTGTCCAAGTTTCTTCTCTTTTTGTCTAACTCACTTCCTTTTTTCTTTGTGAGTTTCGGGAGTATCCCCATTCATAGGTCCGAGATCCACATCTATGAATTGAAAGGTCCGAATGATCCACTCTGTAATCAGTTGTTAGAATCAATAGGTCTTCAAATCGTTCATTTGAAAAAATTGAAACCCTTCTTATTGGATGGCCGTGATACTTCCCAAAAATCGAAATTCTTGATCAATGGAAGAACAATATCACCATCTTTTTTCAATAAGATACCAAAGTGGATGATTGACTCATTCCATACTAGAAAGAATCGCAGGAAATCTTTTGATAACACGGATTCCTATGTTTCAATGATATCCCACGATCAAGACAATTGGCTGAATCCCGTGAAACCATTTCATAGAAGTTCATTGATATCCTCTTTTTTTAAAGCAAATCGACTTCGATTCTTGAATAATCAATATCACTTCTGTTTCTATTGTAACAAAAGATTCCCTTTTTTTGTGGAAAGGGCCTGTATCAATAATTATTATTTTACGTATGGACAATTCCTCAATATCTTGTTCATTCGGAACAAAATATTTTCTTTGTGCGGCGGTAAAAAAAAACATGCTTTCTTGGAGAGAGATACTATTCCACCAATCGAGTCACAGGTATCTAACATATTGATATCTAACCATTTTCCGCAAAGTGGTGACGAAGGGTATAACTTGTACAAATCTTTCCATTTTCCAATTCGATTCGATCCATTCGTTCGTAGAGCTATTTACTCGATCGCAGACATTTCGGGAACACCTCTAACAGAGGGACAAATAGTCAATTTTGAAAGAACTTATTGTAAACCTCTTTCAGATATGAATCTACCTGATTCAGAAGGGAAGAACTTGCATCAGTATCTCAATTTGAATTCAAACGTGGGTTTGATTCACACTCCATGTTCTGAGAAATATTTACCATCCGAAAAGAGGAAAAAACGGAGTCCTTGTCTAAAAAGATGCCTTGAGAAAGGGCAGATGTATAGAACCTTTCAACGAGATAGTACTCTTTTAACTCTCTCCAAATGGAATCTATTCCAAACATATATACCATGGTTCCTTACTTCGACAGGGTACAAATATCTAAATTTAATATTTTTAGATACTTTTTCAGACCTATTGCCGATACTAAGTAGCAGCCAAAAATTTGTATCCATTTTTCATGATATTATGCATGGATCAGATATATCATGGCGAATTCTTCAGATTCCATTGTGGAAGACACAATGGAATCTGATAAGTGAGATTTCGAGTAAGTGTTTACATAATCTTCTTCTGTCCGAAGAAATTTTTCATCAAAATAATGAGTCACCATTGATATCGACACATCTGAGATCGCTAAATGTTCGGGAGTTCCTCTATTCAATCCTTTTCCTTCTTCTTGTTGCTGGATATCTCGTTCGTACACATCTTCTCTTTGTTTCTCGAGCCTACAGAGAGTTACAGACAGAGTTCGAAAAGGTCAAATCTTTGATGATTCCATCATACATGATTGAGTTGCGAAAACTTCTGGATAGGTATCCTACATCTGAACTGAATTCTTTCTGGTTAAAGAATCTCTTTCTAGTTGCTCTGGAACAATTAGGAGATTTTCTAGAAGAAATACGGGGTTTTGCTTCTGGCGGCAACATGCTAGGGGGTGGTGGTCCCGCTTATGGGGTCAAATCAATACGTTCTAAGAAGAAATATTGGAATCTCTTCGATCTCATAAGTATCATACCAAATCCCATCAATCGAATCGCTTTTTCGAGAAATACGAGACATCTAAGTCATACAAGTAAAGCGATCTATTCCTTGATAAGAAAAAGAAAAAACGTGAATGGTGATTGGATTGATGATAAAATAGAATCCTGGTTCTCGAACAGTGATTCGATTGATGATAAAGAAAGAGAATTCTTGGTTCAGTTCTCTACCTTAACGACAGAAAAAAGGATTGATCAAATTCTATTGAGTCTGACTCATAGTGATCCTTTATCAAAGAATAACTCTGGTTATCAAATGATTGAACAACCGGGAGCAATTTACTTACGATACTTAGTTGACATTCATAAAAAGTATCTAATGAATTATGAGTTCAATACATCCTGTTTAGCAGAAAGACGGATATTCCTTGCTCATTATCAGACAATCACTTATTCACAAACCCCCTGTGGGGCTAATAGTTTTCATTTCCCATCTCATGGGAAACCCTTTTCGCTCCGCTTAGCCCTACCCCCCCCCAGGGGTATTTTAGTGATAGGTTCTATAGGAACTGGACGATCCTATTTGGTCAAATACCTAGCGACAAACTCCTATGTTCCTTTCATTACAGTATTTCTGAACAAGTTCCTGGATAACAAGCCTAAGAGTTTTCTTTTTGATGATAGTGACGATATTGATGATAGTGACGATATTGATGATAGTGACGATATCGACCGTGACCTTGATACGGAGCTGGAGCTTCTAACTATGATGAATGCGCTAACTATGGATATGATGCCGGAAATAGACCGATTTTATATCACCCTTCAATTCGAATTAGCAAAAGCAATGTCTCCTTGCATAATATGGATTCCAAACATTCATGATCTGGATGTGAATGAGTCGAATTACTTATCCCTCGGTCTATTAGTGAACTATCTCTCCAGGGATTGTGAAAGATGTTCCACTAGAAATATTCTTGTTATTGCTTCGACTCATATTCCCCAAAAAGTGGATCCCGCTCTAATAGCTCCGAATAAATTAAATACATGCATTAAGATACGAAGGCTTCTTATTCCACAACAACGAAAGCACTTTTTCACTCTTTCATATACTAGGGGATTTCACTTGGAAAAGAGAATGTTCCATACTAATGGACTCGGGTGCATAACCATAACTATGGGTTCCAATGTACGAGATCTTGTAGCACTTACCAATGAGGCCCTATCGATTAGTATTATACAAAAGAAATCCATTATAGACACTAATATAATTAGATCTGCTCTTCATAGACAAACTTGGGATTTGCGATCCCAGGTAAGATCGGTTCAGGATCATGGGATCCTTTTCTATCAGATAGGAAGGGCTATTTCAAAAAATGTACTTCTAAGTAATTGCTCCATAGATCCTATATCTATCTATATGAAGAAGAAATCTTGTAACGAGGGGGATTCTTATTTGTACAAATGGTACTTCGAACTTGGAACGAGCATGAAGGAATTAACGATACTTCTTTATCTTTTGAGTTGTTCTGCCGGATCGGTCGCTCAAGACCTTTGGTCTCTACCCGGACCTGATGAAAAAAATGGGATCACTTCTTATGGACTCGTTGAGAATGATTCTGATCTAGTTCATGGCCTATTAGAAGTAGAAGGCGCTCTGGTGGGATCCTCACGGACAGAAAAAGGTTGCAGTCAGTTTGATAATGATCGAGTGACATTGCTTCTTCGGTCCGAACCAAGGAATCCCTTAAATATGATTCAAAAAGGATCTTGTTTTATCGTTGATCAGAGATTTCTCTATGAAAAATATGAATCGGAGTTTGAAGAAGGGGAAGGAGTCCTCGACCCGCAACAGATGGAGGAGGATTTATTCAATCACATAGTTTGGGCTCCTAGAATATGGCGCCCTTGGGGCTTTCTATTTAATTGTATCGAAAGGCCCAATGAATTGGGATTTCCCTATTGGGCCAGGTCATTTCGGGGCAAGCGGATCATTTATGAGGAAGAGGATGAGCTTCAAGAGAATGATTCGGAGTTCTTGCAGGGTGGAACCATGCAGTACCAGACACGAGATAGATCTTCCAAAGAACAAGGCTTTTTTCAAATAAGCCAATTCATTTGGGACCCTGCGGATCCACTCTTTTTCCTATTGAAAGATCAGCCTTTTGTCTCTGTCTCTGTGTTTTCACATCGACAATTCTTTGCAGATGAAGAGATGTCAAAGGGGCTTCTTACTTCCCAAACAGATCTTCCTACATCTATATATAAACGCTGGTTTA
>ERZ772897.606-NODE-606-length-42768-cov-11.845457_pt1 | contig 42768 bp, 38 predicted proteins | sample MGYA00512125_ERZ772897 | MGnify/ENA primary metagenome ERZ772897 (study PRJEB29015, sample SAMEA2737660) | human gut metagenome | biome: human gut; feature: human-associated habitat; material: faeces | place: China | collected 2012 ... | reverse complement strand
CAAGACCACGGTTGCCCCACACGGTATTCAAAAAGCTGATGGGGGTCTTGATCCAGCCCATGCTCAGCAGCACTGCGTTCACCGGGCCGTTATCCGAGAACAGGGCGAAGAACAGCATGGCGAAGGCCGAAGCCATGATCAGGTTGGGCATGTAGATGACCGTCTTGAAGAAGGTCTGTCCTTTCAGCTTCAGCCGCAGGTCGGTGAACCATGCCGCCAGCAGCAGCGAGACGATGATCTGCGGGATAAAACCGATGATCCAGAGGATCAGCGTGTTGCTGAAATACTTGGGCAGATCGGTCGCGAACAGGGTGATGTAGTTTTTCAGACCCACAAAGCTGGGTCCGATGATCTTCAGACCGCTGCGGTAATACTCAAAAAAGCTGTAATAGATGGTGGATGCCAGAGGGATCAGCTGGAATACCGCGAAGATGATAAAGAACGGTGCAATGAAGATATAGCCCCATTTCGCGTAGCTGATCGACCCTTTCTTCTTTGTTTTTTCTCCCATGAGATCTCCCTCCTGCCGGGTCACAGCAAAACCAAAGGGGCGGGCGAGATACGCCGCCCGCCCCTTTGCTTCAATTTTCAGTTCGGAGTAAAACCGCTTATGCGGGCCAGACCACATCGGTCAGCTCGGGGTACTTCTCCTTGATGGCGGTCTCGAAGTTTGCCTTGGCGGCATCCTCCTCCACGTTGCCGGTGAAGTAATCCTTGAAAGCGTTCTGGAAGCTCTCGTTCAGGCCCTGATCGTACGGGCCGGCGTTGGACATATCGATCTTGGTTGCAGCTTCTGCAAACAGAGCGATGTGGTTCTGGCCGCCGAGGAAGTCGGACTTGTAATCGCTGTTGGCGATCTCGTTCATGGCCTTCTCGTTGTTGGTGTAGTCCTGCGTATCCATGGTGATCTGCTTCATGATGGCTTCATCGCAGGTCAGCTTCAGCATAACGTCCTTGATGGTCTCAAGGTTGTCGCTGCCGGCTGCGCCGCAGATCCAGGTGCCGCCCCAGTAGTAGGGCTGAGGGCCTTCGCACACAGCGTAGTCGCCGTAGATGCCGTTGCCAACCTCTTCCTTGCCGCCCTCAGCGGTAGGAGTTGCCAGAGAGTTGCCCAGCAGGGTGAAGTTGATGCCCCAAGTGGAGTAGAAGAAGCCGAAAACCTTGCCGGCAGGGCCCTGATCGGCGGCCCACTGGTCGCTCCACAGGCTGGTCTTGTTGTTGTAGCCGTTGTCGGTGTAATCCTTGGTCTGGTCAACCCAGCTCATGATGTTGGGGTCGACCTTGACGGTGGTGCCGTCCACCCAACCGGCGGACACGTTGTTGGAGAAGGTGCGGTAGGAATCATCGTAGCCGGAGAGCATCTTGTAGCCCTTGGCAGCGGCCTTCTCAGCCACATCGTTGAACTTATCCCAATCGCTCAATGCGGCCTGGACCTCAGTCGGATCATCAGTGCCCAGCACATCCTCGGCGATGGAGCGGCGGTAGGCAAACAGGCCCGGGGTTGCCTGCCATGTGGTGCCCTTCTGGACGCCATCCACGGTAACGATGTCCTTGGTGTACTGGTACTGATCCTTGAGGTCATCATCGGTCAGGCCGATATCCTTCTTGACATCCAGCGTATAGTCGGAATCCACATATTTCAGCGCGTAGTCCGCCTCGATCAGGAAGATGTCGATCTTGTCATCGGCAGCGGCGCTGTCCTGCTTGAGCAGGGCCTCGTCCAACTTATTCTGGTAGTTGTTGTTATCGTTGGGGTTGATGGTCCACTTTACGGTGACACCGTTATCCAGCGTCGTGGTGGACTTGTCGGCGGCAATCTCCTTGACGCCGGGGTAATAGTCGTTGAAGCGGGACTGGAATTCATCGTTCCAGCACCAGATGTTCAGGACCTTGCCCTCCTCTGCGGCTGCATCGGCAGCAGGCTCTGCGGCCGTGCTGCTGGCTTCGGTAGAGGTCGAATCAGCGGCAGGGGCTGCGGACGAGCTTGCGGCGCCTCCGCCGCAGCCTGCCAGCAAGGTGGCTGCCATTGCAGTGACGGTCAATAAACTCATTGCCTTTTTCATAATGTCTTTTCCTCCTTTTAAAAAAGAACTCATGTATGAATCAGATATTGTGACCCGCATCCTCGCGGGTTTGAACCTATGGATTGGGGACATCGACGGACTGCCCTTTCAGCAGGCTGCCGGAAATCAGCTTCTGCTCCGGCAATGCCGTGCGCGGGGATTCTATCTGCTCGATAAGCAGCTCTGCCGCGGCGCGGCCCAGCGCTTCGGTGTCCTGCCGGTAGGTGGTCAGCTGCGGGGACATGATCTGCGAGATCAGGTTGCCGTCATAGCCGGCCACCGAAATATCCCGCGGAATCAGAAGTCCTTCCTCACGGATGGTCTGGATGCCGCCGATGGCGGAGAAGTCATCCGGGAAGAGGATCGCCGTGGGGCGCTGCGGCAGTGCCAGCAGCTGACGGGTCGCAGCGGCGCAGCTTTTCGCATCGCGGTAGGTGCTCGGCACGATGTAGGCGTCCGGCACCGTGATCCCATGGGCGGCGCAGGCACGGTAGAAACCGACCAGGCGCTTCTGGGTGACTGCGCTGTGATTCTCACCGTGGATATAAGCGATCCGCTCATGCCCCAGCGCGGCAAGCTGATCCACTAACTTGTGGACACCATCGGTGTTATCGGAAAGTACGGCAGCCCGGTTGTTAAAGACATGGTCGACTGTGACGATCGGCAGGTTGCTGTTGGCCAGCTCAATGACCTCCGGGTCATCGAACTTGATGCAGGCAGCGATCACGCCGTCAACGCCGCGGTAGCGGCAATGCTCTAAGTAGCTGGAGTGGCCGTGGCCAATGTTGTGGTTGATAAAGGTGATATCATAGCCTCTGCCCTCGGCGTGGCGTTTGAAGCTGTCCAGAACAGCTGCGAAGAATTCATGCGTCAGACCGCTTTGCGCCTCGTCCACGAAAAGGACGCCCAGATTATAGGTACGGTTCGTTTTTAAGGCCCGCGCTGCGGAGTTTGGCATGTAGCCGATCTGCCTTGCCGCCTCGCGTACCTTTTCTTTGGTAGCCTGACTGATATCGTTGTGACCGTTCAGCGCCTTGCTCACGGTAGCCACCGAGACCCCGCATGCCTTTGCGATGTCTTTGATGGATGCCATGATATCGCCTCCTTGCATATTCCTTAATCGTTTTCGCATCTTCACTATACAACATGTCAACCATAAAATCAATGCCTTTTTGGCATTTTTTGTGCATTTCGATTCGATTTGGCGATTTGCAAAAAGCCAAAACACCTGTTTTGGTAATTTCGTTTGGAGTTTCGCTGAAAAAGAGACATAATTTGCGCCTTCTTCTGCCTTTTCCGACCCAGTAATGGCCTGCAAGCCTGACTGCCATCTGCTTTTGGGGTGTCCACAGCCAGAAAGTATCCTTATAAATAATAGGTAGCATCCGCTTTTCGTTACAATTTTCGGCCGCACAAATTGTGAAACCTGCCAAATCATCGTTAAATTCAGCCGCAGCCCTTGCAATTATCCGAAAAACGCGGTATTGTAAGGGTAATAACTTAATCGTTTTCGACTTGAACTCACGATTTTATCTGCTTTCCATAAGTAAGGAGAGGGTCTCTATGAAGTTCGGTCATTTTTCCGATACCGCACGCGAATATGTCATCACCACGCCGCGCACGCCGCTGCCGTGGATCAACTATCTGGGCAGCGAGGCATTCTTCAGCCTTGTTTCTCACACGGCCGGTGGGTACAGCTTTTACAAGGATGCCAAGCTGCGGCGTATCACTCGCTACCGCTACAATAACGTACCTGCGGACTCTAACGGCCGGTATTACTATATTAAGGACGGCGATACCGTCTGGAATCCCGGCTGGCAGCCCACCCAGACCGAGCTGGACAGCTATGAGTGCCGCCACGGCCTCGGGTACAGCATCATCACCGGCAAAAAGAACAGTCTGACCGCGAAGCTGGAGCTGTTTGTGCCGGTAGGCGACAACTGCGAGATCGACCGTCTGGTGCTGACCAACGAGAGTGATGTACCGAAATCGTTTACTGTATTCAGCTATCTGGAGTTCTGTCTCTGGAATGCTGTGGACGATTCCACCAACTTCCAGCGCAATTTCTCTACCGGCGAAGTCGAGGTCGAGGGCAGCACCATCTACCACAAGACCGAGTACCGCGAGCGCCGCAACCATTACGCATTGTTCACCGTCAACACGCCCATTGACGGCTTTGACACGAGCCGGGACGCCTTTTTAGGCGCATGGCGCAGCAATGCGAACCCCGAGGTCGTGGAAAACGGCCGCTGCACCAACTCTGTTGCCCACGGCTGGGCACCCGTTGGCGTGCATCAAGTCAATGTCACCCTGCAGCCCAGCGAAAGCCGCAGCCTGATTTTTGTTTTGGGCTATATAGAAAACCCAGAGGACGAGAAGTGGGCCGCGCCTGGCGTCATCAATAAGACCCGCGCCCAGGCGATGGCTGCCCGCTATGCCACGGATGCGCAGGTCGATGCGGCGCTTGCCAGGCTGCACGACCACTGGAACAACCTGCTGTCCACCTACTCGGTCAAGAGCAGCGATGAAAAGCTCGACCGCATGGTCAATATCTGGAACCAGTACCAGTGCATGGTCACCTTCAACATGAGCCGCTCTGCCAGCTATTATGAGAGCGGCACCGGCCGCGGCATGGGCTTCCGCGATTCCTGTCAGGATCTGCTCGGCTTTGTGCATCTGATCCCCGCCCGCGCGCGGGAGCGCATTCTGGACATTGCCGCCACCCAGTTCCCCGACGGCAGCGCCTACCACCAGTACCAGCCGCTGACGAAAAAGGGCAACATGGACATCGGCTCCGGCTTCAACGATGACCCGCTGTGGCTGATTGCTGCCGTGTATGCCTATTTGGGCGAGACGGGCGACTACTCGATTCTGGACGAATCGGTGGACTTTGACAACGACCACAGCCTTGCACAGCCGCTTCTTGAGCATCTGCGCCGCAGCTTTGGCTACCTGCGCACCCACAAGGGTCCGCATGGTCTGCCGCTGATTGGCCGTGCCGACTGGAACGACTGTCTGAACCTGAACTGCTTCAGCAAGGAGCCTGGCGAGAGCTTCCAGACCACCGGCCCGAGCGAGGGTCCTGTAGCCGAGAGCGTGTTCATCGCCGGTATGTATGTCAAGTACGGCAACCAGTTTGCCCTCTCCTTCCACCCTGAGCTTGACAGCGACTACAGGATCCACAAGGCATTTGTAGACAGTATCCAGTAATATATTGACTACAGTCTAAAACATATATCAATAAAGAAAAGCCTGTGACATATACAGCAGTTATCTGCCGGTATATGTCACAGGCTTTTTCTAATCTATTTTTCCGGTATGCTCCAGGCTATCAAAGTCCGTCATACTCTCATGCTCAGGAAGCTTTGTGAGCGGTTCTTCCTTCTCCTCTATCTTCTCAAGGATCTCCTTGTATTCATTATCCTTGATGTGGTTGCCGATGATCTCCGCCACATCCGTAACTGTGACAAATGCAGAAGAATCTATGGAATTGATGATGTTCTTCAGCTCACCAATCTCAAATCTCGTGATAACACAGTAGAGCACTGTCTTGTTGCCGCTTATCATTCCCTTGCCCTGCATGATGGTAACTGTTCTTCCAAGCTTCTTGTATATCTTGTCTGCCACCTCTCTGGCATCATCAGTTATGATCATGGCTGCCTTCGCCTGCTCAAGACCGGTCTCAACCATATCAAGCACCTTTGATGTTATAAAGTATGTAAGAAGACTGTACATCGCCCTGTCCAGACCAAAGAGCATTCCCGCAATAGAATATATGATCAGATTCATGCCCAGAACAACTCTTCCAACCGGCCAGTCTTTTTTCTTGTTCAGCATGATGGCCACGGTCTCCGTTCCATCCAAGCACCCGCCGAACTTGATGATGATACCAACTCCAAGTCCAAGTATCACACCGCCGAAGCACACCGCAAGTATGGTCTCTGAGGTTGCATTTTCAAGGGGTTTGAATATCTCCACAAATACTGAGAATACAGCCATGGAATAACCGGACTTCACCATGAACATCTTACCAAGCTGTCTTGAACCTATTATAAGAAACGGAACATTAAGAACGATCGTCAGAATACTCAGGGACACTTCTGTGAGATTATTGATCATGATACCTATACCGATGACTCCTCCGTCAAGTATGGTGTTCGGCACGAGAAATTCTTCGATAGCAAATGCAGCTATAACTGCGCCAAGTGTCAGCATTACAAATTCCAGCAGTAATTTTAGTTTTTTTGTCATACTCATCTTCCTTTCCACATCATAGTCGTTTCTTCCTTCCCCTGTTCTCCTTTCAGAATTCTTATTCTCATAACTCCCTGATCATCTGTATCCGGTTACCGAAATTCCACCATACGTTATCTCTACACATATAGCTCCATAGTCTATGGTACTCATTACATCAGCTCCACAGGCATCCAAACGCTCCAGTGTCTCCCCGTGCGGATGACCATATCGGTTATTCTCCCCCGCCGATATGATCGCAAGATCCGGGGCGACTGCTCTCAGGAACTCCCCACTCGTAGAATATCTGCTGCCGTGATGTCCGACCTTCAACACATCAGCACTCAGATCACCGCCCTCCGAGATAAGCTCCCGTTCTCCATCTTCTCCCAGGTCTCCCGTAAATAAAACACTGTACCCTCGATACTCCAGACGGATAACCGCAGAAAGATCATTTGCATCTTTTATATCAGTTTTTTCGGACGGATGCAAGAAATTTAACCACACCTTAGCTGCATCCTTGCCACAGGACATTTGAAAACCGCCGTCCATATATATGATATTTACGCCTCTTTTCTCTGCCAGCTCAAGCAGTTCACCCATATTTTCAATATCACCATACATCGGAACCACAAGATTATCTATTCTGATACCGGAGTTCGTATCGCTTAGAAGATATTGGATACCGGACACATGATCCTTATCTCCGTGTGTCACAAATGCATAATCTACATGAGCTGCACCATAAAACTTTAGAACAGGCACCATCACGTACTCACCAACCTTATTGCTACTCGACGAGCCCCCATCTATCAATATATTTACTCCCATGCCAGACCTTATAAGTATGCCGTCTCCCTGACCAACATCCATAAATACAACTCTGAACTCCCGGTCAAATGAAGCTGCTTCGTAACACACGCAGCACAAGGTCATGATCACAGCAGCGCACAGACAGACCATCCGCCTCCTCACCCTGGCGCAGTCTGCACTCTTTGCTCTTACAAGCAGGATCAGCACTCCAACCATAGCCATATAAAATACTACGATCATCATAACCGACACATGGCCTGTATTTATACTGTAAAATGGAAGCTTCATCGCCCATTTGCAAAGCTGCCTGTATATTGCAAGTATCAGCTTCACAGGAAACGCTCCTATGCCCACCGCCATCTCATTGCCCTGTAGTATCCCGGGAAAAATAAGCATAGCCGCAATCACGACGATACTCACGAATATTATCACAGAAACCAATGGCACTATGAGCAGATTCAGAAAGATCGAATACAGCGGAAACTGGTAATAATAGAATATAACAAGCGGTCCGGTGGCAAGTGTTATCGCCAGATTCATTACAAGTGTGCTGACTACCTTATTCTTAGCTGGAATAAGCTTTTTCATAAGTGCTCCAGGCACCGCCATCCCCAGCACTGCGGCAAAAGACAACTGAAATCCGGCATCAAGGATGATACCCGGATCAATCATCGCCTGTATGACTGACGCGGTTCCCGCGGATGTAAGCATATCAGGGCTTCGCCCCTTTACCTGACCGATCACAGATATCACCATCATTATCATGGCTCTTACAGTTGAACTCGCCATCCCGGTCATAACTCCGTAAAGTACGATCACAGATATAGCCATTATACCTGATGCCATATATGACCCTGTAAGCCTTCGCAGCACGCCGAATAATGTCATTCCTATTATTGCTATGTGCACACCGGATATCGCCAGAATATGAGCTATTCCATTCATCTGAAACAGCTTCTTCGTATCCCTGTCAATGCCGCTCTTATCCCCCAGTAGCATTGCCTTTATCACCGAGCCATCAGTCTCTCCAAACACACTGTCTGTGATCTCCCCGGACTTTATACGCAGCCTGAACAGAATGTCTCCTATACGGCTGTAGTCCTCTCCACACTCCAGAATGGAGATATCCTTTCCTACTATATATATTCCCTTGTGCGAATAATATTCCCGCGCATCGAATTCGCCCGGATTATCTGCAGAGTCCGGCCTTGACAGACTGCAGCTTAAGGTCAGCTTCATTCCGGTCTTCAGGCTTCCCACGTCTTCCATGTACAGCAATACCTTTGATCTTCCCCGGTATTCCACAGTTTCTTCTGAGTCGCCTCCGCCAAATGTTATCCATTCCGCATACACATATACCCGCCATTCATCGCCGGACTGCCTGATCTCGTACACCTTTCCTTCTATACCGCCCGGCTGCTGCCCATCGAGCTCTTCTGCGAGTCTCTCCTGCTTCGACATAGCACAACCATTCATATAACCGGTCAAAGAGATCATTCCAAATATCATCATACTCAGAACGCATCTGACGATCCTGTTCTTTCTATCTTTATCACCATGAGCTTTGCCACTATAAAAAAACATGGCTGTACCGGCTTTGTCCATGTAAACCGACAATACCGGTGCAGCCAATATGATCAGACCAATTATAAGCACTGAACTGTCAGCCGCCTCTTTATACGCCTCTCCAAGCGCAAAGCATACTGCTATCCAGAATAATGGTCTCTTTATATTCGTATCCTCCTGTTTTGTTCAAACTTCTGTTTATATCTCAAGCTTTGAATAATCAGCAGTAAATTTCCTGCTGAGATCGATGTTGTTCAATCTGTTATTTGTATTATCCACATTTATCTGTACACTCTTGACATCTTCAAGCTCCATGAGGGAATCCACAACAGAATACACAAGTATCTCATCGTCCACACCTGCTGTTCCATCCGCAAAGCTCTCATTAAATGTTATCGTACACACATCGTCAGCATCATCCACAGTGACACTCTTAACCACAGTTTTCTCATTGAGCGGTACAACTGTTCCATCGTAACTCATTCTCAGTCCTGCAACCATCTGTTCCTCCAGTGATTCAGGTGCTGATCTGTCCAGATCTATGGTCTTCTGAACCAGCTTCTGTCCTGTGCTGTCCGGCATATATATGTTGTACTCTTCATGTGGATTCATGAAGTTGTCCATATCTGAAAATGAATCATTTGTGAGCTCCTCACGCACGATACTGTTCTCATTTGCAATGTCAGTGTATTCATACACAACCTTCTTCACCGATTCGATCTGTGTCAGAGTTCTCACAAATGCCGCCTTGCTTAGCACCATCTCATATGTGTCAGTGGCCTCCCAGTCAACGTTGAACATAAGATTGATCGTCGCCTGACCGTCATATGTATATCTCTGGTACGTAACGCCCTGGGGAACCGGAACCTGTTTATCCGTCATTTCCCCACTGTCCATCAATGCGTTCATCACAGTGTCGATAAGATTCTCCGTCGTGACGAGCTGGTCTCGGGTGAAAACCTCCGGGAACAGATCAGTCCACGTTGAGTTTGCGTAGTACAGAGTCAGATTTTCATCTGAATTGTCTGCTGAATTTTTCTTTCTACCATTCTTGCTGTCGCTTCCACACGCCACAAGAATCACCACTGCAGCCATGACCACGGCAGTGAGCATAATTCTTTTTTTCGTCGTCATATTAATCCCTTACTCGTGAGCCTGTAATGGAACCTTTACCGTAAATGTAGTTCCTTTTCCCGGTTCACTATACACATTTATAGTTCCTTTGTGCATGATAATTATATTCTTCGTGATGGCTAGTCCCAGACCGGTTCCACCAGTGTCTCGACTTCTCGCCTTGTCTACTCTGTAGAATCTCTCAAAAATATGATTTATGCAATCCTCCGGTATTCCTACACCGGAGTCTGCTACCTTGATATAGAAGTTCCTGTGGTCTGAATTGAGCGAAACCTTTATCCAACCGCCATCAACGTTATACTTTATTCCATTCTCTATCAGATTCGAGATCGCAAGAGTAAACTTCACCTTGTCTATCTCTGCCTTTATGTCTCCAAAGCTCTCAAATGAAAGCTGTATACTTCTCTTCTCCGCCAGAGGCTTAAGTCTCTTGAGTATGAGATCCATAAATTCATTCATATCCACAGGCTCTTTATTCAGGCTGTCAGGGCCTTTGTCAGTCTTAACGAGTGTAAGCAGATCACTTATGATCTCTGCCTCCCTGTCTATCTCCTGAACTATATCCTCCATGAATTCTCTGTACATCTCCGCCGGCACATCACTCTGGGTGAGCAGCGACTCTGACAGAACCTTCATGGATGTTATCGGTGTCTTTAACTCATGTGAGACATTTGACACGAATTCCTGACGGGACTCCTCAAGAAGCTGTGCCTTGTTGAATATATCGTTTATATCCTTTGTCAGCTCCTGTGTCTCCCTGAACATACCGTCCACGCTCATCGGTTCAAGGCTGCCGCCTTTCATTCCCTCTATCTCGTTTCTGACATGGTTCACATCCCTGACTGATAACTTAGCCGCAAAATAAGCAGCTATCAATCCAAGTATCAACGATATCGCAAACAGATAAGTTGCATTTCTCTTCATATATATTGACAGGTTCTCGAGAGCATCGGTCTCAAGAGATATCAGTGCCACCGCATCTGTATAGCCCTCACTGTTGATCACTGGAACTATGCGTCTGTACACATTTTCCTCTGTCTCTGATATATACTTCTGCTGCCCCTTCATTACGCTGAACACGTTCTCATCCACCAGATATCTTCCGGTGTCTTTTCCATAGGAGTCCACCACGACCTTGTAATCAGTATCCACTATAACTATACGGGCAGAGAGAGAATAAGCCATGGTCTTTATCTCGTCCACGGCTCTCCCTATATCATCCTCCGCCTTGTGTTCATTCACTATATGGGCAATGTATTCTGCACACTCCTGTGCGTGTCTGTCAAGATTTCTCTCACTCTTCGAATTCACAGTGCCCGCCAGTATCCACAGTGCTGCATAGGCGATCACTGCCACACTGACTGCCACTATAAGCGATATGATCGTTCTCTGCCCCACTCTGATACTGACTCTGGATCTCTCCTGGGCGGTATTCTTCTCTTCAATTTTTTCTGTTTCAACTGTTGCACGTTTCTTTTTTTTCATATCAGCCCTTGAAGAAATATCCTACTCCCCATTTTGTATGAATGTATACCGGCTCACCCGGATTAGCTTCTATCTTCTCACGAAGTCTTCTAACATGCACATCAACTGTTCTCGCATCTCCCGGGTAGGAATCTCCCCAGATCGTATTCAGGAGTTCATTTCTTGAATATACCTTGTTTGGATGCGCCATGAGCAGCTCAAGAAGGTCAAACTCCTTGGCTGTCAGATTAAGCTCCTTACCACCGACAAATACACGTCTGCTGTCAAGCTCAACCTTCATTCCGTTGATCTCCATTACATTTGACGGTTTTGCAGGTGCCTGCTTGCGGTTGCTTCTTCTAAGTATAGCCTTGATCCTGGCCTTCACCTCAAGAATATTAAATGGCTTTGTTATATAGTCATCTGCACCATACTCGAGTCCCATGATCTTATCCATGTCCTCACCCTTTGCAGTGAGCATGATAATAGGAACATTGGAAAACTCTCTGACCATCTGGCAAACCTCTATTCCTGTGTATACAGGTATCATTATATCCAGCAGAACTATATCGTAATCATTTGCCTTTATCTTCTCTATAGCTTCACCGCCATCGTAGGCTGTATCCACTTCCATATCGTCCTGTTCCAGGCTGAACTTCAGCCCCTTAACGATCAACTTCTCATCATCCACAACAAGAACTTTCTTCATCTTAACATCCTTTCTACCCCGAGACTCATTCTATTCTGTCGATATATATGTCTCCAGTTTCTCATATATACTGTCTCCTATGCCGCTGACATTCTTAAGGTCTTCTTTGCAGGCAAATGCTCCATTCTTCCGTCTGTACTCAACAATCTGCGAGGCCTTCGTCTCGCCTATTCCCGGTAACGTCATAAGTTCCGCAACATCTGCACTGTTGATGTTGACCAGTTTCTGTTCCGACGCATCTGTCCCGGCTTCGCTCTCATCCGGAAGCTGTTCACCTCCGACAGGAAAGTACAGCTTCTGACCATCCTCAAGCACATCTGCAAGATTCACCGCAACGGTATCTGCGTCATCGGAGAATCCTCCCGCCGCCTCAAGGCCATCATTCGCCCTGGATCCGGCTTCGAGCTCATATACGCCCTCATTCTTCACTGCTCCGCATACAAAAACTGTTATGTATTCTGGAGTTTCTGAATGTATCGTTAGACTCTCGTCTGCTCCGTCTTCTTCCGCGCCTTGCTGCGAAGCTTTCTCCGTAACATTCTCTTCTGAATTACCGGATATAGTTACCTGTTCTTCTCCACAGCCGGAACACAATAATGTCATTGTCAGCACGCATAAATATGCTAAATTTTTAATTATTTTCTTCATCGTGCGACACCTCCTGTGTCAGCACAGAATTACACAGGTTTATTGTATCTAAACACCTCTGAATTTACAACAATATATTTCTATTTTATTTCATTTTTGTTACTTTTTTCACAAAAGAGCCCTTTTATCCCTTATTCATTGATACTTTTTACAATACATAAAAATGTAACATTTTTATAAACTCCCCGATTCAGATCAGACATAAAAAAACAGCATATACGCCCGGTGCTCTTCCATCCTTACAGATGGCTGTCCACCATGGTCATATATACTGTTTTATAATTTACTATTTTATTATTTGAAGCTTTGTTATATTCTGCCCCGCATCCTAGAATAAAGGCTCCTTGAGGATAGCAGTTCCGATACCCTTCTGGGTGAAGAATTCAAGAAGCAGGCAGTGCTGGAGACGGCCATCAAGTATATGCACTCTTGAAACTCCATTTTCCATGGCTGTGATACAGTTGTTAAGCTTTGGAAGCATACCACCGCCGACAACGCCCTTCTCTATGATGTCCTTTGCCTCGTGTATATCCATCTCTGAGATAAGTGTTGACTTGTCTGTTGGATCAATAAATACTCCCTCGATATCTGTGAGGAATACAAGCTTCTCAGCCTCAAGAGCTGTTGCTACTGCACAAGCAGCATCGTCCGCATTGATGTTGTAATCCTCGTAGTTCTCATCCACTCCTATAGGTGCGATAACCGGGATGAAATCATCCTCGATAAGTGATGTAAGGATGGATGTGTCAACATTTGTTATCTCTCCCACATAACCTATATCCTTGCCACCAGGGAACTTCTTCTTGACTGTGAACATTCCGCCGTCCTTGCCGCTGATTCCGACTGCCTTAAGTCCGATCTTCTGCATGAGACTTACAAGACTCTTGTTGACCTTGCCGAGAACCATCTCTGCGATCTCCATCGTCTCTGCATCTGTAACACGGAGACCGTTGATAAATTCTGCCTCCTTGCCGACCTTCTCTACCCATTTGCTGATCTCCTTGCCGCCACCGTGTACGATGACCGGCTTCATGCCGACAAGCTTCAGCATGGCAACGTCCTTGATAACGTTGTACTTGAGATTCTCGTCAAGCATAGCGCTTCCGCCGTACTTTACAACCACTGTCTTGCCCTGGAATTTCTTGATATATGGCATAGCCTCTATCAGTGTCTGTGCCTTCTCAATTACCTGATCTACTGTGTAATCACCTATAACCATTTTTCTGTCCTTCTTTCTTCTATATTTATATATCTTCGTTTTATCTACCTTAGGTTTATCTGTCTTTTGCCTTCAACTTTATCTTCCAGCCTGATCAATGTCAACGATTAACGCATCGTCTCAATTTAGTCTTATTTGATTTATTGACTACAATCTATTTTTAAATTTACGCAATATGTTTTATCTTATAACCTGCTTCCATTTTTATATGGCTTATCTCACTGGATTTTACTTTCTATAATCCGCATTTATCTTGATATAGTCATATGTGAGATCGCAGCCCCACGCTGTGGCCATCTCATCCCCCATATTCATATGCGCCTTGAGCTTTATCTGCTTCTCTGAGAGTATGTGGCTTGCTTCCTTCTCATCGTAATCAGTTGTCACTCCATGCTTTACGATCTCAAGATGTCCTGCCACACTGGCTATCTCTATATCCACCCTGTACGGATCAAACTTCACGCCGCTCTGTCCCATGGCGCACACTATTCTGCCCCAGTTGGCATCAGCTCCGTACATGGCACACTTTACAAGATTGGAGGCCACTATCGCCTTTGCCAGATGTCTTGCAGTATCCTTATCCGGCATGCCCGACACATCCACCTGAAACATCTTGGTAGCACCCTCGCCGTCCGAGGCTATCGCTCTGACAAATGCGCGGTTGATATATCTTATTGCCTCGACAAATGCAGGAAAGTCGTCATCGGTCTCCAGCAGTTCCTCGTTGCCCGCCATGCCATTTGCAAATATCATGACAGTGTCGTTGGTGGACATATCTCCGTCCACTGACACCATGTTGTATGTATCGACCACATCAGCCTTAAGCACCTTGCCCAGCAACTCTGAACTGATATTCAGGTCTGTCGTGATAAAGCTGAGTACGGTTCCCAGGTTAGGATTGATCATTCCTGATCCCTTACACATACCTCCGATGGTAACATGCTGCCCCTTGATCTCTAAAGTTACGGCTATCTCCTTCTTATAGATATCAGTCGTCTTGATCGCCTCCGCGGCATCCACTCCGGCATCTATAGAATATGAAAGCTCCGACACCAGCATATCTATACCGCTCTGTATGACATCCATCGGAAGTCTCATTCCTATGACTCCTGTAGAAGCCACCGCAACCGTGCTTGGATCTATGCCAAGGCTCTTACCTACATGAGCCGCCATGGCCTCCGCATCATGGATTCCCTGCTCTCCGGTACAGGTATTTGCCACACCGCTGTTTACCACCAGCGCCTGACACATTCCCACATTCTGGCAAAGCCGCCTGTCGTATATGACCGGAGCCGCCTGAACCATGTTCTGTGTAAATGCTCCTGCCACATGAGCCGGAACATCGCTCACCAAAAGTGCCATATCTTTTTTCAGTTTATTTCTTCTTATTCCAACGTGAAGTCCCGCTGCACGAAATCCAGCAGGAGCTGTCACGCCTCCCGGAATTATCTTCATCCTACCACCTTATTTCCAAATTTATGGGAAAACAGGAGCCATGCGGAGACCCTCTGCCTCGTCAAATCCAAACATGATGTTCATGTTCTGAACCGCCTGACCTGCAGCACCCTTTACAAGATTGTCAAGTGCGCCCATGGCGATGACTCTGTTTGTTCTCTCATCTATCTTAAAGTTGACATCCACATAGTTGCTGCCCTCAACCCATCTTGTCTCAGGACATACATCCTTGTCGAGGACTCTGATAAATCTCTCATTTGCATAGTACTTATCGTATGCGGTTCTCACTGTATCGTAATCGACCTTCTCCTTGAGGTTGGCATATGCTGTCACAAGTATTCCTCTGTTCATAGGAACAAGGTGTGGAGTGAAGTTGATAACTATCGGACTGCCATTCGCATATCCAAGCTGCTCCTCTATCTCAGGGGTATGTCTGTGTGTCGTAACTCCATAAGCCTTTATGCTCTCATTGACCTCACAGTAAAGATTTGCGATCTTCGCGCCTCTTCCTGCACCTGATGTTCCGGACTTGGCGTCAACGATGATGGAGTTGGCATCAACCAGACCTTCCTTAACCAGTGGGTAGAGTGAAAGGATGGAACATGTTGTGTAGCATCCAGGGTTTGCAAGAAGTCTGCACTTCTTTATATCCTCCCTGTTTATCTCACAGAGACCATACACAGCCTCGTCAATAAACTGTGGGCTCTTGTGCTCTATCTTGTACCACTTCTCATAAGTAGCAACATCCTTTATTCTGAAATCTGCACTGAGATCTATGATCTTCACCTTTGACAGAATCTCCTCATTCACCAGTGATCCGCACAGTCCCTGTGGTGTAGCTGTAAATATGACGTCTACTTTTGATGCAAGCTCCTCCATGTTGTCGTCCATACACTTTGCGTCCACGATCTGGAACATATTGCCGTATACCTGATAATATTTCTGATCGATAAAGCTTCTTGAACCGTACCATACGATCTCCGCTTCCTTATGTCCAAGAAGGATTCTTACTATCTCCTGTCCTGCGTATCCTGTCGATCCGATAATTCCTACCTTAATCATAACTGCCTCCATATATATGTAAAAATTTATATTTCCATTCCCACGGATTTGTCTTAAGGCATATCCTGTTTGATTGTATACCCACTTAGTCAGCCTAGTCAACATTCATCTAATCAGACGATATGTTATCCCTCCTACAAAAAACTTTTTATAATTATACATTTTGATTGCATATTATGCAATGGTTTTTTTGAATATTTGCATAATCGTTAAAAATATACGGTTCATCAACGTTTTTGCCGCCATTTAGCTATGTATCCATGTATAAATCACATGCATATTATACGCTGATTAAATGGATATTTTGAAAAATTGCTTGCATAATATACATTTGCGTTGTATAGTTCATGTAGGCGAAAAATGGAATATATTATAAAGTAATTTTTCAAAACACTATATTTATAGGAGGATTTATTAAAATGGCTAAAGAAAAAGTTGTACTGGCTTATTCAGGCGGTCTTGATACCACTGCCATCATCCCATGGTTAAAGGAGACATACGGATACGATGTTATCTGTGCATGTATAGATGTAGGTCAGGAGAGCGAGCTTGAGGGACTTGACGAGAGAGCAAAGTATTCAGGAGCTGAGAAGCTTTACATCATCGATGTTGTAGATGAGCTCTGCGATGAGTACATCATGCCAACAGTTCAGGCTGACGCTGTATATGAGAACAAGTATCTTCTCGGTACTTCATTTGCAAGACCTATCATTGCAAAGAAGCTTGTTGAGGTTGCACGTAAGGAAGGCGCTGTTGCCATCTGCCACGGAGCTACAGGCAAGGGTAACGACCAGCTTCGTTTTGAGCTTTCTATCAAAGCTCTTGCACCGGACATCAAGGTTATCGCTACATGGAGACAGCCTGAGTGGACTATGCAGTCACGTGAGGATGAGATCGCATTCTGTAAGGCACACGGCATCGATCTTCCATTTGATGCAAAGCATTCTTACAGCCGTGACCGTAACATCTGGCACATCAGCCATGAGGGCCTTGAGCTTGAGAATCCTGCAAATGAGCCAAACTACGATGACCTTCTGGTTCTCTCAGTTACACCTGAGAAGGCACCTGATGAGCCTGAGTACATTGACCTTGACTTCGAGAAGGGCTACCCTGTAGCACTCAACGGCAAGAAGATGAAGACTTCTGATATCATCCGTGAGCTGAACAAGCTCGGCGGAAAGCACGGTATCGGTATCATTGATATCGTTGAGAACCGTGTTGTCGGCATGAAGTCACGTGGTGTATACGAGACACCTGGTGGAACTATCCTCACAGAGGCTCATAAGCAGCTTGAGGAGCTCACACTTGACCGTGATACTATGGAGTACAAGAAGCTTGTTGGAACAAAGTTCGCAGCACTTGTATATGAAGGAAAGTGGTTCTGCACTCTCCGCGAGAGCCTTTCAGCATTTGTTGCCAAGACTGAGGAGCGTGTAACTGGTCATGTAAAGATGAAGCTCTACAAGGGTAACATCATCAAGGCTGGTACTACATCAGATTATACTCTGTACTCAGAGAGCCTTGCTTCATTCACAACTGGCGACCTCTACGATCACAAGGATGCTTCAGGTTTCATCAACCTGTTCGGTCTTTCAATGAAGGTTCGTGCTATGATGGATCAGAAGCGTGAGGAGAAGGACAACGCTAACAATAAGTAATTTATTATAGTGTAGACATGAAACATCCCCCATCATACTCGTTATGAATATGATGGAGGATGTTTTTTTCTTGACAAAACAAAAAGACTGAAATAGAATATATCAAAAGAAATGGGTTTTCACCGTACAGTTTTACGACTCAAGCGGGCTGCTCGTTTCTTTTTTTATTGTGGTAATATCATGCAGGTACTTATTACCATCCTCTGAATGTTTTATAAGAAGAATAGCTGTGAATATATTATATCTATCTAAATTGCCCGTTTTATCATCATACACAGGCAGTCCAAACCTTATATCATATCTATACCAACCATATTTAGCATCTTTATTATGCTTTTGCTCTTTATTCTCTTCCCAACGTGGATTTTTGGCTATTTTTATTAGCTCTGGAATTCCCTGTGATGCTGATGCCTTTGCCTTTTTTCTTGCACCTTTTAATGCAATTCTGCTTTTCGAACCTGCATATTCAGACGGAAATTCTTTTCCAATATAAACAACATCATTTGTTTCTGTAATTTCATAACAATCCGATATATAGCCTTTTAAGTATTTTTCTATCTGCTGCCAATCATCTTTTGATAAGCCTTTAAATTTTTTGTCATTAATAATTACTATTTGATTATTATTTTCGTCCGTTATTATACTAACATTCCTGTTTTTTATCATTCAGTAACTCCTTTATTATTTTATATTTGCCAAAAATCATTATGGAAATTAAACTATAGAAATTTCAGATCACTTATTTCTACTAAAAAAGAACTAAAATCTTATTTGAGAACAATGAGTAAAACTCCATCATTGTCAAGAACTCTCTCACTATGTATCTGCATTATATCAATGCTAGCGAAGATGTAAACCCACTTATAACGAATTTACACTTTCTTAATGAATTTATACACATCGTATATCTCGACGATATTTGAATGTATATCTATAAAAAAAGATCCGGAGCCGAAGCTCCAGATCTCCCTAAATACATATCATTTACAATATCGCTGCACCAACGTACATTATTTTAAATTACAGTCTATATATTCCATATATGACTTTTTTCCAACTTCTGATTCATTTTCCACATACCACTCTGCGCATTCTTTCAATCCATCTTCCAATGATATTGTCTCCGGGTATATTTTGTTCTGCTGCTGCACATCGAGATAATATTCATAGTTATAAAAACTGAAATAATTTCTCTGTTCTATATCCTCACTGACATTTACAAACGCAGGGATCTTATCAAAGCAGGCGTAACACATCGTCACCCAGTCTTTTATAGTGACCGGCTCCACATTTCCCACATTCATGATATGAGTCTCCGGCTTTTCCTCTATTACTCTCTCCATCAGGATACAGAGATCCTTCACATGGAAGAACTGCAGCTTCATTCCACCATCTCCGGGCAGATAAAATGGTCTGTCCGCCCTGGCGCAGTCAAATACAAAAGCCTCCCTGTATACATTGTTCATAGGTCCATAAATATATGGTGGTCTGAGTATGTAAGCATCACTCACTCTGTCAAGTAATGCATCCTCCGCAGCAATCTTATCCTTACCATATGACCCCCAGTATCTGTTGAGTGCCCGTTCTGAATCTTCACGGAATGGCTGGTCTCCATGCTCTGGATACACTGCACTTGAGCTGATCATGATATACTGACCAAATGAACCAAGGCTGTCACATAAGTCTGTGATATCTTCCGCATTATATGCGGTTATGTCCGCCACAACATCAAAATAGATGTCTTTGAGTTTGTCTCCCAGGTCATGCCTGTCCGCTTCTATAAGCTTCGCACCTGGAACCTGCGGTCTTGAATTTCTGTTGACCACATACACCTCATATCCTTTGTCCACAAAATAATGCGCCGCATACCGGCTTACAAATACTGTACCACCCGTTATTAGTATTTTCTTCATGGAGAGCCTCCTTTAAATTGGGATTTTTTATCTACTCACCAAGTTCCAGCACCACGCTCTCATTTCCAGCTAATTTCACTGAACTGAGGTCTGACACACCTGTCTCACCAGAACTTGAATAAAGTACATTTGTAACTGTTATGTCTCCGCAATCAGCAAGTGATACCGTCTGATCGCCCTCTGCAAAGTTGTGCACTACCAACAGTTTCTGTCCATCCGCCTCACGGAAGTACGCTGTCACACTGTCACTTGTGAGCGCTGCCGCTCTATAGTTTCCTTTCATAAGGGCTGGATTGTCTTTTCTAAGCGCTATCAGTGTCTTGTAATATGAATACATTGAATCCGGATCTTTCATCTGTTGGTCAAGTCCCTTTGTCTCTGCATTCTGATCGTCCTTTTCCCATGACGTGTTGTATGTACTGTCATCTCCCCACAGGAATGGTGTCCTTATCATCTCATCCGGCTTGCTGCCGTACATTCCAAGTTCCTCGCCATAGTAAATATATGGATTGCCTGGAAGCGTCATATATACCGCCGCAATCTGTCTCGCCTTATCCAGGCTGTTCACCGACGATGCTATCCTGTCCTGATCGTGATTTGCTCCAAATATTCCATTCAGGTAGTTGGCATCCACGCCGTCATATTTATTCTGTATATTCTCTATCGCCACGGAAAGAGAATCGCCAAAGCCTGGCACCGCCATGCCTTTCTGTACGCAGTTCAGTATCTTCTGCTGAATCGCAAAATCAAACTTCGTGTCAAATGGCTGGACATAATTTTCCAGCACCTTGTCATCCTGCCATACCTCACCCACCAGATATACATCAGGATTTATGCTCTCGCAGTAACCGGCAAATTCGTTCCACCAGGTGATATTTGCCGCTTCAGAATCTTCCTGCTGCTTGAACTCGTGTGCCCCATAGATATGAACTGCGGCGTCCATACGGAAACCGTCAAGACCAAGCTCCAGAAAATGACCGGCGGCATCCTTTGCAGCCTGTCTCACCTCCGGATTGTTGTAGTTCAGATCCGGCATATCCGCGCCGAACACACCATAATAATAGAAGTCTCCTTCCTGGTGCCACACCATATCTCCCCAGCTTGATTTGTCGAGAAGATGATTGCAGTCTTTCTTGTCGGTCTTGTACACCCACCTGTAATAATCTCTGTACTCGCTGTTCTCATCGGACTTTGCCGCCTGAAACCACGGATGATTGATACTAGTGTGATTGATGACCAGATCCATGATTACTTTCATGTCTCTGCTGTGTGCTTCGTCAAGCAATCTCTTAAGATCATCCTCTGTTCCGTAATCGGGATTCACCGCCATGTAATCCGTCACGGAATATCCGTGATAGGTATCGGATACAGTGATCGGCATGAGCCATATCCCATCGATCCCGAGCTCCTTCAGATAGTCAAGTTGCTCCGTGACGCCATTCAGATCGCCTATACCATCACCGTCTGAATCGGCAAATGATCTGACAAATATCTCGTAATACACACCGCGATTACCCTCTTCGTCGGTCTTCTTACGAGGCTCTGCCGTAAATTCTGCCACATCGTATGCATCACTGGAATATGTTCCCTCTGCATAAGGCTCGTCATTATCCTTTTTAGACTCCTGTCCATTTTCTTCTTCGGCTCCGGCATCTGTCTGATCGTTTGTCTGACCATCCGCCAAAGTCTCTGCTTCTGACGACGCAGCACCGTCCGCTCCGTCATCTGTTTTGCCGCACCCTGTACCGAGTCCAAGTGTAAGGGCCAGCATAACCACTGCAAGTCTCTTCTGCAGTCTGAGTAAGTTGTTCTGTTTCAGCACTTTCTTTTTAAGCACTTTCTCGTTCCTCCTATACTCCCTCCAAAGAACATTATAACAGACCATGCCTCATAACTTCCAGTGTATTTTCTAAGCCATAGCCCTGCCGGCGGTCTTGTACCTGTCAACGATCACTCCAACAAGTATGAACAGAACGGCAAAGAGCACCTGTACTCCCATGCTCACAAATATTCCTGCCACCGAACTGCCTGATGTGAAATTGTCGATGGCGTCTGTCGCATTTGCATACCAGTATGCCGGGAGAAAATGTGCTATCTCCATCACAGTGTCACTTAAGAACTCTCTCGGCACAAATATCCCGCAGAGGAATGCCATTCCAAGTGATATGACATTTGCACACATGGAAAGAATCTGTTCACTCTGAGTAAGCTTGCTAACTAGAAATGCCAGCGAGAGTGCTACACAGGCATACACCAGCATATTGAGTATGAACATTCCGCCCCTTGCTGAGACTATATCATATTTTATAAGTATTCTGGAAAGTACTATAAATACTACAGACACTACACATCCAGTAAACATCATCCCCAGGACAAGTTCCCTGTTCAGCCTGAAAAATTTGTACGATGAGCACTCTATTCTCGCTCTAAGCCTTTTCCTGTTATATACCTGCAAAACAGGCGCTACCCCAATTATCATAACGCATATCATGACCCACCCCAGATAGTTGTAAAAATTATATAACATGGAATGTCCTGAGGTCTTTCCTTCAGCCATATCGACTTCAGCCTTCTGCTCAAGTGCCGTCCTCGCTCTCTTATCGGCATCGTTCACATCATCTCCGGCCCTCTTGTACAGAGACACCATATTCATGTAGCTGTCAAGCCTTGTCTCAAACAGCATGGACGCCTGACTTCCGGGGATAGTCGTTATCTCAAGCAGACCATCCGCAGTATCATTTGCCCATGCATCGCCAAAGCCATCTGGTATCCTGATCACACAATCCACCGCCCTGTTGTAGAGAGCATCCTGAATACCTCGTTCGTCCATATCAACGCCATATACAAGCTGCTGCGTATCATTCAGGTAAGCCATCAATTTTCTGCTCATCTCACTGCCATCCTCATCACTCACCGCATATTTGATCGTTTTATCCTTATAATAGTTCTGTGGATCTGTGTTTCCCACATTGATGAACACAACCATGACTCCACACAGGATTCCCACATACATGATCATCTGCCCAATATATTTTCTCAAAACCTTGAAAAAAGATTTAAACACTTGCATATCTGTTCCTCCTTACCATGAGAATCCCAACTGCTATGAGCACCACAGCCTCAATAGTCATTATGACGATATTCTCAGTGAAAACCTGGTGGTCACTGTAAACATTCAGCGCATAGAATGAATCCGATATCAGAGCCGCGGGATTGAGTTTATTTATAATCGGCACGTGCTGCTGTATCTCATACTTTACTCCGTTTATACACAGATCAGAAAGGATGGACATCACCATGGATATTCCGATCACAATACCTATCTTGGTCCCCTCAGCAAGCTTTGATATAGCCCCAACTATGACTCCTATTGCCAGACCGATAAAGCAGCCCACAAACAGAGTAAGCAGGATCTCCCATACTCTGTCGCCAAAATCCACTCCTATGCAGGACATGTATATAAAGCTTATGACCTCGACCACAAAATGTATAATCAGCAGTGCAGCAAACTCTGCCAAAACAAAGGTCATTTTTCTCTGTGGGGACACATTTTTTCTCTTTCCCGTAGCGCTCACATTTGCCTGAAGATTGCCCATCATCTCTATAGATGAAAGTGATGCAAAAAGACAGCTCATGGCAAATATGGCATAGAAATAATTGTTATACACATTCTGGCTGCCCTCAGTGCTGGCCTTCTCTGTATAATATGATCTCTGTTCTGAGAGTTTTTCCACAAGGTCCGACATATCATCCACGCCGGAAGTCCCAGACATATACTGTTGAAGTCCGATGCCTTCCTTATATATATCCATAAGTGCATGCTCGTACTGCTTGTACTCAGAAAGCACTGTCTCAAGTATGCTCGCATTGACAGAACTCTCCGCAACCGTGAGCCTCACATCATCCGTATATATGATGCCCTCGACCTCTTCATCAGCCAGTAACTTTTCCGCATCGCTTTCGCTCATCCTCGCAACCGACAGAAGGGCGTCATCGCCATCCGACAGCGCATCCAGCATATAATTAAGTCCATTTGCCGATTCATCCTCAGTGACCACCGCCACCTTGATATTCCTGAACATCTCATCCTGTTCATATATGTTGCCAAATGCCATGTACATGAATGTTGCAAGAAGCAGCGGGAATACCAGTGTCCAGAAGATCGACACCCTGCCTCGGACCATGATCTTTATGGTGTATAAAAAGTCCCGTATAAACATAATTCTCTCCTTTAATCCTGATTCATCTCAATTTTCCATATACAATACGATTTCAACGATCTCATATCTCTGCCCTGAATTTCGTTTAGTCTCTGAGCTCCTTGCCTGTGATCTCCAGAAATACATCGTTGAGCGTCGGGAGTTCCGTAACAACCCTGCCAAATGATATATCGTGCTCCTTGAAGAATTCCATGAGTCTCACCAGATTGTGTCTTCCACCAGAATATCTCAGCGTCAACATACCATCGCTATATTCCTCCTCATACATATGCGGCTGTCTGCGAAGCTCCGATATCTGTTTGCCTGTAAGTCCAAGCACCTCAACCTTGATGGTCTCAGTGTTCTTGATCATCTTCTTAAGTTCTTCCTTTGTTCCTACAGCTACAGACTTTCCTTTGTCCATGATGACTATCCTGTCACAGAGCTGCTCGACCTCCTCCATATAATGGGATGTGTATACGATGGTGGCACCTTCCTCATTCAGACGCTTGATCCCCTCAAGTATTCTGTTACGGCTCTGCGGATCGACCGCCACTGTCGGTTCATCGAAGAATATAAGTTTTGGCTTATGCGCTATTCCGCAGGCAATATTCAGTCTTCGCAGCAGTCCACCCGAGAGCTTCTTTGGAAGGAATTTCCTGTAATCCGCAATATCCACGAAATCCATTGTCTCCTCAACACATTTGCGTCTCTTCTCTTTGTCCTTTATATAAAGGCCGCAGAAGTAATCAATATTCTCATATACAGTCAGTTCATCGAACACCGCCACATCCTGCATTACAACTCCGATCTCTCTCTTGATATCGTAGCTGTCGGGCTTCATCTCTTTGCCAAATACCTTTATATCGCCCTTGTCAAATGTGAGCAGGGACAGTATACAATTTATAGTTGTCGTTTTGCCGGAGCCGTTTGGTCCAAGGAGTCCAAGTATCTCCCCCGCCTTCACCGTCAAACTGAAATGATCCAGCGCCAGTAGATCTTTATATCGCTTTACCAGATTGGTAACCTCTATTGCATTTTCTGAATTACTCATATATATCCTCCTGTTTTGATATTCTGTTTTTTGACCCTCATTATCTTATGAGTGTCGTTCATAACATGATAGTCTGCACGCATCAGCATGCTACATTCTTTATTACATGCTCTCATTATATACACCCTTGATCTGTTTTCACAGTGAACAACGTCATCTTCACAATGTGACATTTGTCATGTTTCTTTTTCCCTCATATTTATTTATAATAATTATTACACTAGGCTGCACACACTGCCTGGCACGGCTATTCAGACAGCATGATATATACTACAGCATTTTCTACATTATGGAGAATAATTATGAAACACCTCATCAACAAAGGACTCCTGCTGGTCTCAGCATTTGTCATGATATATGCGCATAATACTGCCACGGACACCCGGCTCATCATCGCACTTCTCCTGTCGCTCATTGCCGGTGCGGTCTATCCAGCACTTGCCGGGATCTCCGCAGTGGACAGAGCCACCACGAAGGGCGCCGAGAACCACAGCAGAATATATCCATACATATGCGAGGCACTGGTATGCGCGTATCTTGTATCCGCATTCTGGCTGCACCCAGTCTATATGTTCGTGTCCATAGTCAGCTACGACATGTACAGATACAGACAACGGCTGTCACCAGTCATACTTGTCCTGTTATCCATATACATGTGCGTCAACTATCCTCTGATGTCAGTTCTCCCGCAGATATGCCTCATCGCATTCTCATTTGCTATGAGCGTGTACTGCTGCCGGATAAATCTGCTGAGGGCTGAGCTTCTTGCCATGAGGGACAATACTGCAGAACACGACATGCTGGTTGCACAGAACACACGCCAGTTGCTGGAAAATCAGGACAACATGGTGCTCACCGCCACCCTGTCAGAGCGAAACAGGATTGCCCGGGAGATTCATGACAATGTCGGTCATATGCTCACCAGATCCATACTTCAGACCGGTGCCATCAAAGTTATCAACAAAGACGAGCGTCTTGAGAAGCCCCTGGCACAGCTGCAATCTACGCTGGATACCGCAATGGACAGCATGAGAAAAAGTGTCCACGATCTACACGATGAATCAATAGACCTGCGCACTGCCCTAGATGATGTGATCAACAACGTCAGCGACATGGACATCTACATGGATTACGACATGTCAGATAAGCTTCCAAGAGAGATCAAATACTCATTCATCAACATAGTAAAGGAAGCCATTAACAATACGCTGAAGCACAGCAACGGCGACCATATGGATATCCGCGTGCGGGAACACCCGGCATTTTATCAACTGTATATAACAGACAATGGACAGAACATCCGCTCCGGTCCATCCCCGGCACAAGGAAGCGCTTCTGGCGGTATGGGCTTAAATGGTATCCAGGAAAGAGTAAACAAACTTGGAGGCACAATGAAGATATCAACCGACGACGGATTTTCCATATTGATCAATATCATGAAAAGAGATTTTACAGACTGAATTCCAAACAGATATGCAAAATATCCTGATTATAAATAGGAGGAAACCGACAAATGAATGTAGTTATAATAGATGACGACCAACTGGTGGCACTGTCACTTCAGACCATACTCGAAGCCTGCGACGACATACAGGTATCCGCCACGGGAGGCAGTGGAGCCGATGCGATCAGACTGTACGAAGAATATCAACCGGATGTTCTACTCATGGACATCCGCATGGAGAACATAAATGGCCTTGAGGCTTCTGAGACTATCATGGCCTCTCACCCGGATGCCCGCATTCTTCTACTGACAACATTTTCAGATGACGAATATATAATCAAAGCACTGAGTATCGGGGCAAAGGGATATATACTGAAGCAGAATTTTGAGAGCATCGCACCGGCAGTAAAAGCAGTATACAATGGACAGACTGTATTCGGGGATGAGATAGTTGGAAAACTCCCTGATCTTATTGGACATATGGACACTACCTCATCAGATGTCCAGCCATCGCCATTTGCCGGAATGGAATACGAACTCAGTTCCAAGGAAATGAATATTATCAGACTTGTTGCAGATGGTCTGAATAACAAAGAAATCGCATCAAGCCTGTATCTGAGCGAGGGTACAGTGAGAAACTATATCAGTTCCATCCTTGACAAGCTGCAGCTGAGAGACCGCACACAGCTGGCGTGCTTCTACTACAAAAAGCTAACCAATTGAGCAGCAGTCAATACAACAATAAAAAAGCAAGCCGCACGCCATCCTTGAATGACATGCGGCTTGCTTTTTCTGTCTTACTGGGTCGTACCTGGGTGAGGGGTACTCATATACACTACTACTGAAGTGAGGCATCCACACTTACATATTCTGTTGAAATATATCCGATCGAGCCATCGTATAACTGAACTCCTATCCAGCTCTCATCCTGTGATACAACGTCGAACATCTCTCCACTGTTCACTGTAGCTATGATATCTGATTCTGATGACTGCTCTGTATGGACATACACACCATCATATATCACTGATGCTGTTACGCCCGGAAGCACCTCTGAAGGGGTCTCTTCTGTTGTCGCTTCCTCTGTTGTCACTGCCTCGGTAGACGCTGAAGTCACAGACTGTATACTACCTGATGCATTGCTGGCAACTCTGGCCGTATCGTTGGCCGATACTGAACTTCCTGCAGGCACCACTGCGTCGATGGCAAGCTGCACACTGCTGTCTGCCATCATCACTGCCTGACTCTTGTTGATAGTCACACTATCATTCGCATATAATTCATCCGCAAGCGGGTCAGCCTTCTCTCCAAAACTTATGACAGCAAATACACAAAGAGCCATTACAACCACAAGTGCTGTCATCAAAATGTTATGTCTTAAATATTTATAACTGAGAACATTCCTTCTCATGTGATCTACAAATCTTCCAAACTTACTGCGTGATCTAGTCATTAATTTTTCCTCTTTTACCCTTAATCCAAGCTATTTTCTATGTAGTATTTCGTAATCTAAATTTTACAAAGTTACCGCATTTGTTACATTTCTGTTAAATATAATACACTACACATGTGCATGTGTCAACTGATTCTGACAAAAAAATACCAATTTCTAGTGGTTTTACACAACTGTTTGTAACGACATGTTGTGTTTTGTAACATTTAACTTTTCTGCTGAAAAAAGCGCATTTTCGTGGTATCATATGACATCATACAGTCAACAAAAGGAGTACATTATGAGACTTGATAAATTTCTAGTTGAAATGGGGATTGGCAGTCGCAGTCAGGTAAAGCAGTATGTGAAAAAAGGCACTGTCACCGTCAATGGTGCCCCGGTTAAATCCTCAGATGTAAAGATAGATGAGAACAACGATACTATAAAATATAATGGCAGGATTCTGAATTATTCCAGATACAGATATTTCCTCCTGAACAAACCTGCGGGGTGTGTAAGCGCCACCAAAGATAACGTGCATCAGACCGTTATCGATCTGCTAAAAGGAGAAAATACAAAAGACCTGTCACCCGTGGGACGGCTGGATATAGACACAGAAGGACTTCTACTTCTGACAAATGACGGAGCACTGACCCACCATCTTCTGTCTCCTGCACACCACATTCCCAAGACATATTACGCAGAGATTGACGGATATGTAACAGATGATACCATAAACCTTTTCGCCACAGGTGTGGATATCGGAGATGAAAAACCTACACTGCCCGCAGATCTGCGCATATTATCTTCCGACAGCACCGCTGCCAGATCGGAGATCGAACTCATAATAACAGAGGGACGTTTTCACCAGGTCAAGCGAATGTTTGAGGCCGTCGGCATGAAAGTTACTTTTCTGCGAAGAATTGCAATGGGTGAGCTGAAGATAGACGAATCGCTTCCAACAGGTGCCTACAGAAGTCTCTCGGAAGAAGAGGTCAGTCTTCTCCGGTTCGATATGCCACAATAAAAATAGAGAACAGGAAATCCTGTTCTCTATTTTTATTTATGTTACTGACTTCTATTCTGTAATATATTTATCAAGGCCATCTGCTATTCCCTTGGCGATCTTGTTCTGATAATCGTCTGTTACAAGAAGTGCCTCCTCAGATGCTGTAGTCATATAGCCAACTTCCACTATGGTTACCGGAACTGTACTCCAGTTTATTCCGCTCATGGTATCCGTCTCCCATATTCCATCGCTCTTAGCTCCTGTGGAAGCCAGAAGTCCTGATAAAACATCCGTGGCAAGACTCTTGCACTGATCATAGATAGCTGAATTATATGGATTAGATGATGTCTGACATACTGTCATCACACCTGTCGCATTACCGTCTGTCGATCCATTTGTATGGATCTTTATAACTGCATCTGCCTTAAGGTTGTTCGCATATTCTGCTCTCGTCGCATTACTTATATCAACATCATTCGATGTTCTGATCATCTTAACTGTATAGCCTCTGGATGTGAGCTCTGCCTCAAGCTTCTGTGCGATCTGAAGATTCAGCTCATATTCCTTTATTCCTGTTGATACACCTGTGTTGCCAACGGTTGCCTTTACTTTTGTCTCTGTAGCAGCAGGGCCTATCGGCTCGGTCTCTTCATTTGCATTCTGCTGATGTCCGGCATCTATAACTATCATCTTGCCCTCACCAACATTGGATGTAGTTCCCTGTTCTGTGGATGCATCCGATGAATTCTCTGTTGTCGCCTTAGTCGATGCATCAGACTTATCTCCTCCGCCTACGACCTCAAGGAGCTCTGAGAATATATAGTATTCCCCACCATCTATAGATACCTTGCTCCACTCATCGTTATAACCGATTCTGTCCAGCTCAACATCATTTGCAACTTCCTGATATATCTCTCCATCAGTTGATGGGCTCGTTCTGACATTCACATAGTCAAGAGTCTTTACTTTGTCATTACACATTGTAAAGCCATCCTTGTCCTTCTCCGGCTGTGCCTCAGTGGTTGCTTCCGTAGTCGCCACCGTCACTGCCTCTGTGGTCGCCTCTGTCTCCGTCGGATTGGCTGTGGTAGCATCGTCACCTTTGCTTCCGCATCCGGCAAATGCCAGCATGGAAGCAAGTCCAAAGCAGAGCACTGCATATTTTAAATGTTTCTTCTTCATGAGTATCCTCCGTAAGTGATTATTGAAGTTAAAAATACATCATCTTATTGTAACACAATCGTAATAACTGCACAAGTAAATTGCTCAAATACCTGATTTCACCATACTACATTTCAAATACTGCACCGCAAATCTTCTCAAGTTGTGCATAATCCTCCGCACTTCCAAGCTCCACCGCTGAATGCATAGCCAGTATCGGTATTCCCATGTCTACAGCTCTGACTGGCAGATAAGATGAAGCTATAGGACCTAAAGTCTGTCCTCCTGCCATACCCGACCTGTTCACCTGACGCTGTATCTTTATCTCCTGATTTCTTGAAAGAGCCATGATGACCGCAGATGCCTCACTGTCTGACACGTATCTCTGACTTGCACTTGATTTGAGTGCCACTCCGCGCCCCATGACAATCTGATTTGTCGGATCACTCTTCTCTGAATAATTCGGATGGGTTGCGTGCGCCACATCAAGTGACAGCATGAATGCATCTCTCATAAGGCGTCTTCCTGCTCCAGCCTCAATATCCAAGCCTTCCATGATACGCTTTATTATCTCCGACAGAAGCACCGAATCTGCTCCCTGCTTTGATCTGCTGCCTATCTCCTCATTGTCAAACAATGCTATAACATTTGTATTATTGCCATTTGTCTCTCTGCACATGGTGTCAACAAGCGCTGACACGGAAGTTACATTGTCAAGTCTCGGAGAAGCTATCATATCCTTATCTGCCCCAACTATCTCCATTCCATCCATGTTATACAGGTATAGATCATAATCAAGAATATCGTCCTTCAAAAGCCCAAGGTCATCTGCCACATACTGTAATATATCTTTGTCCTTCACCTTCTGACCATCCAGACCATATACAGGTATGAGCTCCTTCTGCACATTCATTTTCTCCCCGGGTGCATCCTTTCTCAGATGCGGTGCAAGGCTTGGCACTATGCACATGGCTCGCTCTGAATCATACAGATACGTCTTCGGCCTGAACGGATCCGTGGTCTGCGCCATGACCTTGCCCGCGATTCCAAGCGGTCTGTCAAACCATGTCTCCTTGATAAGTCCGCCGTACGGCTCTACATTCAGTGTCTGGTAGCCGCTTCTGTTCATATCCGGCTGAGTCTTGATCTTGAGCATAGGAAAATCTGTATGTGCAAGGCCGATATTCAGCCTGCCATACTCAGGCATCTCCCCTGCGGCAAACGCCACCATCATAGATGAGTATGGCTTCACATAATATCTTCCTCCGGCCGTGAGCTCCCAGCGTTCTCCCATATCTAGCTCCATGTAACCGTGATCCTGCAGCATGGCTTCACATTCCTTCACTACATGAAACTGTGTGACACCGGCGTCAAGTAGTCTGCAAAGTGTATCTATCATAATAAATTATCCTCCTTATAATGGTCGGTCGACAAACGCACACATCAGTATACTTTCTTATGTGCATCGTCTGCGTTCTCCACAAAGATTTTAGTACAAATCTTCAGCTTATACAATTCCCTTACTTCTTATTTTAGCTTAATATCCACATCTGATATTCAAGTTTTTTTATCGCAATGTGAATCTTCTCTTGCCCTGTCCTTCAAAAGGCTGTATAATCGCCAATAGATACTTTAACGCTTTTATGCGTCAAACTGTTAAAGGAGAACGTAAAATGAATGATTTTTCAATAGGATTTATCGGTCTGGGACTTATCGGAGGATCTATTGCCAAATCCATCCACCGCATTTTCCCTGATTACAGAATAGTCGGCTTTGACAATAATCTATCTACACTCAAGGAAGCTGTCTCCGATGGGACACTGACTGAATATACAGATGATATCCATACCATAGCAGAATGCAACTATATCTTTCTGTGCGCACCGGTCCACTATAATATAGAATACCTGCGCCAGCTCAAGCCATTTCTTACAGACAGCACCATACTGACTGATGTCGGAAGCGTAAAGCTCGACATATACGAAGCAGTCCAGGAGCTTGGGCTTGCCAGGTATTTTGTCGGCGGACACCCTATGGTCGGCTCTGAGAGATCTGGCTACGAGGCGGCCACCGACAGGCTCATAGAGAATGCCTATTACTTCATCACACCTGCAGACGGAGTTCTGCCGGGCAAGACTGAGGAGTTCTCCACATTTATCGGAGATCTTGGAGCGATACCGATCACATACTCACCTGTTGAGCACGACCGTATAACCTCTTACATAAGTCATGTGCCCCACGTCATAGCCGCCTCACTGGTCAACCTTGTCGCAGCGGCAGACAGCCCGGACAATATTTTCAAATCACTGGCAGCCGGAGGCTTCAAAGATATAACCAGGATCGCATCCTCCAATCCAGTGGTATGGGAGCACATTCTTCTGGCAAATCCTGACAATATCGTACACGGGCTTCAGGAATATGTTGAGCTTATAGACAAAATGATTTATCATATTAAGCAGCGCGATGCGGCTGGGATAAATGCTTTTTTTGCATCCGCCAGAGATTACAGGGATTCCATTCCTAACAACAGCAGCGGTGTCATAAGAATGCATCATGAACTGTTCGTAGATATACCTGATGAGGCTGGTGCGCTGGCAAAGGTGACAGCTTTTATCGCAGAGGCAAAGATAAGCCTCAAGAACATCGGAGTCTCCCACAACCGGGAGGATGAGGAAGGGGTTCTCAGACTCTCATTCTACGATGCTGATGCAAGACGGAATGCACAGGATGTGCTGAAGGCCGCAGGCTATAGAATTTATAACCGTTAAGAGCCGGAGAATAAAATATTTTAACCAGACATATTACACTAGATTAAAGGAATACTGAGAATTTATGAAGATCAACAGAGTAAAATCACTTAACGGAGAGATAACAATACCGGGGGACAAATCCATCTCCCACCGTTCCATCATGTTCGGCTCAATCGCAGATGGAATAACCGAGGTACACGGATTTTTAAATGGAGCAGACTGTATATCATCCATGAACTGTTTCAGGCAGATGGGTATAGATATTGATTACGACGGCAGTGTCGTTACTGTACACGGCAAAGGACTGCATGGACTGTCAAAGCCTGAAGGCACACTTGATGTCGGCAACAGCGGAACAACCACCAGACTTATATCAGGTATACTTGCCGCTCAGCCATTTGCAAGCAGGCTTATAGGTGATGCTTCTATATGTAAGCGCCCTATGAAGAGAATCATGACGCCTCTCTCCATAATGGGTGCCGACATCACATCCGAACTCGGAAATGACTGTGCACCGCTCCTTATAAACGGAAAGGAACTCCATGGAATACACTACAACTCACCTGTCGCGTCAGCACAGGTAAAGTCATGTGTACTCCTTGCCGGACTCTATGCAGACGGCGAGACAAGTGTCACCGAGCCATATGTGTCAAGAAACCACACTGAACTCATGCTTGAGTCATTTGGCGGCAATATAAAAGCAGAGGGAACTACGGCTACCGTAAAGCCTGTGGATAATCTTGTTGGACAGAAGATACTTGTACCTGGAGATATATCATCAGCTGCTTACTTCCTTGTTGCAGGACTTATCACTCCGAACTCATGCATCACCATCAAAAATGTTGGCATCAACCCGACCAGAGATGGAATACTGGAAGTCATCAAAGCAATGGGCGGCGATATGGAATACTCCAATGTAGTGAGCGGATGCGGTGAGCCAACCGCTGACATAACAGTCAGGACATCAAGTCTCAAGGGCTGTGTCATTGAGGGTTCCATCATACCAAAGCTCATAGATGAGATCCCTGCCATAGCAGTTCTCGCATGCTTTGCAGACGGTGAGACCATCATCAGGGATGCCCAGGAGCTCAAGGTCAAGGAATCAAACAGAATAGATGTCATGGTAAACGCTCTCTCATCCATGGGCGCAGACATAACTGCAACCGATGACGGAATGATCATACGCGGCGGAAAGCCTCTTCACGGTGCAGTGATTGACAGTCACTTGGACCACAGAATCGCCATGAGCTTTGCCATCGCAGGACTTAACGCTGATGGCGATACAGAGATCACCGGAGCCGAGTGCGTGAACATCTCATATCCGGGATTCTATGATGATCTGGGTGGGCTGGAACGTTAAAGATATATAGATTATTTTTAGCACAAATAAAGGCGACACTACAGTCTGTGATGCTTTGCATCCTACCAGACAGCTGTGTCGCCTTTATTTGTGTTACTTTTTATCCTAATAATTTAATGATATCCTGCTCTGTCCAATATTCATTTTACCACAGTTCATGGACTATTCACAACAGCTTACTCCGTTGCCCTCTTAAACTCATCCGTTCCAGTATCTTCCCAGTTTGTCTTTCCACTGCTTATCACTTCTCCACTGGAAAATACATATGCATAGATATCTTTTATTTCGGCGCTACCATAATCATATGTTCCACCACCGCCTTTTTCAGTACGATACCTTACATACAATCCACACTTCCCATTCTCTGACTTGCCATCATATACAATGTATTCCACGGAATTATCACTTTCCGACAATATACATCTTGATGATGACTCCGAGGCGCCGTAATATACTTCGAATTTTCCAGCTGTGGCATCTGAATATTTCTCAAAGATCGCCTGATACCCGACTGTAATTTCCTTATTTTCTGGCTGATCATTTACATCAGGATCAACAGAGGAATCAGTGGAGCTCTCTGCATTCTCCCTGCTGTCACCCGAAGCTTTTTCCGTTATCGCAGAGTCTTGTTCGCTGTCTTTTTCTATATCCGTATCTTCTCTTCTATATCTGGTCGTGAGACGTCTACTGCTGGTCTGCCCATTAAAACGCATGGTCACAAGCTCGTCACGCTGTTCAGAGCCAGACACTACCACCTCCACACGATCAATATACCATGTCGTCTTTAGATCGCTTTCATCAAATCTTGCACCATCATTTGCCACTTCAAATGACCTATATGCAACCGTCTTCTCCTTGCCATTCAGCACCAGTCTTCCATGGGCAGCTCCAAATGGAAAATCCGGGTCACCAACAGAATAGATCACAAGCTTATAATCACCATCTGGAGACGTTGACACACTTATCTGCTCAGCTTCGTAACGCGTCTTATATCTAACATAACCTAATGGTAGCAACACCACCATTACCAATATGCAGGCTATGATAACAACATACTTTGGTATCTTATTCATGACTATTTCCTGCCTGTCTCCTCATACATTCCTATCTTCTTCATGTTATCCACTATATCTATGTAGTTTCCATCTATCGCATTTATATATACCCTCTGTATCGGCATGTCACATCGGTAATCCTCATTATATTCATTCTGAGAAAATATCCATGTCGGAACAAAATACTTATTTCCCGACTCATCAGCACATGGTACATAGGCAAGTTCCACATCATTAAATTCCACCGTTCCATAATTTGTCGGGTGATCCTTATAATATTTGGCTATACTCTCGCCCGCAGCTTTAATCATCTCATCCCAGCTTAAAAGCTTGACCTCCTCTTTATCAAACGTATCCTCGTCGGCATATACATACACTGTAGATGAGACAACCCCAAACTTATCAACACTTATTACCGCCTTGTCAACTCCACCTTTATAGGTAAGGTTATCGGTATCAATACTATCCACGGTGTCGATATCTGTTGAGTATACCACATCTATCCCATCTATCTTCCGTCCGAACTGGAATTTGTATCCATCAGGCTTTTTTATGACATCTTCACCATAAGTACCGCCTGTCCAGGCTCTCACCGCCTCTTCTGTCCCTGTGCAGGCAAATCCGCTTATCCCCAGATTGTCTAGTAACTTCATTGCAGAACTGAGTCCTTCATCTTCTGTGATTGGGTTCTTCTCATCCCCATCATATATGTCTTCACCGACAACATTGATCTCATACGTACTTTCAGTTCCTGGAACCTCTGATACAAGAGCCTTATCCTCACCCTCAGGTGTCATACCATATGTAAAATAGTAATTGTTATATCCACCTCCATCTTCATTATCCGATGCCGCCATAAATATTCTCTGTACCCCACCGGATTCCGCAACATAATGCTCATTAATCTTATATTCTGTAGCTATTGGTAACTCATCATCAATGCTATTTCTCTCGTCTACCCATCTTTTCATACCTTCCTCTAAAAGCTCTGCATAACCAGGATCATCACTCGCCAAAGCCTTTTCTATGTCCGCCTTATATGAAGCTATCGTGTTATCCAGGATTTCCTTTGACTCAGCAGCATCGCCATCCTGCCACCTTATTTCTGATGTCTCGTCAAAAAGTCTGGATATTATAGTTTTAAGTTCATCATCTGAACATGGTGCATTTACCATGTCAAACCCGACTTTATATACTCTATCAGCATCTGGAACCTCTATATCATCATCCTTCAATGTTATCGATGAGAGTTTTGATTCTCCTATGTCAAAAGTAACATCGCAGTTATCGGGTATATCCAGCTGTCCCTCAAGACCTCCTGCATTACCTGTATCATCACTTCCCCCATTCATTCCATAATCAACTTTTTTATTTCCACACGCAGCAAGACTTAATGCCATAACAGAAATAAGTGCTGCACATATTATTTTTTTCTTGTCCATCGTACACCTCCGTTTTATTTTACAGAAATACCTAACATCTTTACCGGGTAACATTTGACAGATATATGACCGTATGGAATCTTTGATCATCCTCTGAATAATATGTATCAACACTTCCACCATACTTTTCCGCTACCCTTTTCATACTCTTTATTCCAAATCCATGGAATTTTTGATCCGGCTTACCGGACTTTCGTGAATCATATCTGTGCGTACAATCATTTGTCATTGCTATGATCGTTCCACCATCGTTCCCCTGTGAATTCATTCTAAGTTCCACACTGGCACTGCCTATTTCACTCATTGCCTCACTGGCATTGTCCAGCATATTACACAGAAGGACAGTTAAGTCATCTACCTGCATGTAATCCATACGTGCCCTTCTCACATCAAAATCATAATGAATCCCCGCATCAATGAACCTGCTGGCATATCTATTAAGAATAACATTTACCATATGATCATCCGAAAACCTTATAGTCTCTTTCAACTCGTTGGATTCATATATCCTTTCAATATATTCGACTGCCTTATCGTAATCATGATGTTCGAGCAGATCATGTATCCCGCTGATATGCTTTTTTATGTCATGTATCATTATTTTCTGCTCTTCGTCCTGACTGATAATTTTTTTATAATACTCAATGTCATATTTTTCTCTCTGGATCTGCAATGTTTTATCCAGATTCTCCTTGTAGACTCTCTGCAAATATCCGTAGATCACAAATGAAATAATAATTATCACCAGACAGATTATTGAACAATACAACATTATGGATTCCTGCATTTTGCTGATGTCAGAAAAGTAACACATGTAATTGAGCAGACACACAACAACTATCACACACACTGGTATGACAAGAATTACCCAGCCCTGTGCTCCCATATGTACATCAACCCTGTGTCTCATCCCGTATCGGCTGATTGCAAACATCACAAGGAAATACACAAACTTGCTTAATATTGCTAGAAATAATACAGTCAAAACACCACCAGATGGATCCCAGGATTTTTGACTAATTCCAGAAAATACCGCCACAACCACCATCTCTGACAATGTCATAATTACTGACATTGCCACACTGTGAAAAACTGAGCTTAAAGTTTTTTGTCCATATACGAATTTTATTATTATCCAGTTGAATACTGGAAATGAAATAAAATTAAATATCAATATATTTAGTTCAAACAAACCAAATAAAACAACATAACACGCCAACACCAAAACAAATCTCTTTATCACCGTATATCTTGGTTTTACAAACATCCACTCGAAGTATTGAAATGCTATCAACGCTTCTATCAGAAAAACGATTCCATAAATCATAGCCATTGTCATGTCCTTGCCCCCTCCAAATACATCATAAATGCATGCTTAAAATTTTGATAATTGCGTTTCGTTAGATAGGCTGTTACCCCAGTATCCAGATACACCAATGAATGATCAAACCTTACTACATGTTCCATATTCACAATAAAACTTCTGTGTGTTCTAAAAAACCCCCTTGTATTCAATGTCTTCTCCCAGTAATCCATCTTTCTCACAGAGATGTATTTTCCCTCACTGGTGTTCACAAATAGCGTATGTCCCTGTGCCTCCAGGTAAATAATCTCCGGAGCTCTGAGGATTATATTTTCATTCTTTGTCTCAATCAATATCTTAGTATTTGATGTTGTGTATATCTTAAGTCCATCCTGTATATTTCGGTATATACGAGATTTGTCAAGCGGCTTTGAAATATACCTGAACACCCTCAAGCTCATAGCAGCATCAAGATAGCTGTCGTATGCCGTTATTATATATATCAGACACTCCTCATTCTGCGCCAATAGCCGTCTGCCTATATTTATCCCATTCATTCCCGGAATTACTATATCCAAGAATACAAAATCATATTTCACTTCGCTTTTTATCAGATTCTCGCCATTGTCAAACTCATATATATTAGGTTCTTCCAAATGATTGGAAACAAAATATTCCTTTATCCATTCACTCAGCTGTTCAGTTACAAATATATCATCATCGCATACCGCTATATTAAGCTTACTTCTTTGGTCCATATGCTCACCCCATTATTATTATACACTTTGTTATATTACCTCTTCAATGCTGAATGCACGAAACGACATTATAGTGCCGATTTTGGACAAAAAAAGGCTTTCCGGTTACGAATAAACCGAAAAGCCTTTTTGCAAACATATTCAATTACAGATTCCAAGGATGATCCAGAGCACTGCTATCATACATCCGACTAAACATCAAGAGGATACTTTCTAAACGCTTTCTAAACAATCTTATTAATCAAAATGTGACATACTCTTCTGCATCTCCACAATCAAAAGAATACTGTGAAATATCTCCTAATTCTACTGAGGTAACTGGAAATATCGTCACATTATCCAATGTACTTTCAAATTCTTCTGTTGTCAAATAACTCATTTATTTTCAATCCGCTTTCTTGCCTCAAGCATCTTTTTCTTCTTATCAATGGATTCTGATGAAGGAGTTCTTAATACCTGTTTAAAAATTAATTATTATTCTGCGAACAATTGGCCGCATCAATGGCAATCACAAGCATAAGTGCCATGATCTCATCACCCGGATCTGAGATATCAAGTGTGTATGTATCTCCCCAGCTGAGAAGCTGCTTTGCTATATTTGCCACCAGCCTGCTTCCAGCTGTGACACTATAATTCCACGAAAGGAAATCTCCATCACACTGCCATCCACCATACTCAATACTGTACGATGGCTTGAAGAATGTAAATTCCTTCCTGATACTTCCACACGGTCTGCCACCCACACTGATGTCAAATGTAGGCAGGAATGTGAATAATCTCTGACTGATAAGACCTATCTCATTTCCCGCAATGTCATATACGTGAACCTGATGCGTCAGCCGGAACGCCTCCGACTTCACAAAATATTTTTTGTTTCCCCATTCATCATATATATCGTAGGTATCTGTCCAGGCAAATACCCGTTGTTTTATCATAAGTCTCATGAAACCACTCCTTATATCATATGTCGACGTGCATAAGCGCTATGACATGCGCACGCCTACTCAACTTGCGCTCATTATATGACATACCCCGGCACCACCAGCTTCACCACGTAAGACACCACAAATATCCCAAGCCACACATACACATACCACAGCCGGAATCTCACAAGCGGTGCCCTGCCATTCGTGGCAAGCCTGATCGTATTGCCTACCAGATAAATGATACAGATGCACGCCAGATACACAGTCGCCACATGGTAATACAAAGCCGTCAGCAGATGTCCGTGGAGCATGGCGAGTACAGCCCTTGTCGTACCGCATGCAGGACATATCACTCCTGTAAACCGGCGTATCTGGCACCCCTCAAGCCATGAGGTATCCGGCAGGACACGAAGGAGCAGTATATATACCGCCGTGCCAATAAGCAGTGTTATGAGCACTGCTATCTCCGCAATATATAACTGCCCCTCTGTATGTCCTAGAAGTTCAAATAATCTATATATTTTTCCGCTATGTCTTCCTGCGTTCTTATGTTCCATAGAATATCCTTTGTCTCTATTGAATGATTTCCGCCCTCGTATTTATACAGAGGGATGTTCTTAGCCTCACAAAGTCTTGTCAGCTCACCCGTATTCACTAGTGGATCCGCCGTTCCGTGAAAAGCTATGCCATTTGAATTGGCATATTGCATGGTAATCTCAAGTGGTGTGAAATATATATTTCTTACTTTAAGTCCTTTCTCCGCCACATATCTTGCAGATATAGCCGTACCTATACTCTTTGATAGAAATACTATATCCTCAGCATCCGAGAAATCCACATTCTTCAAACAATCTACCGCTTTATTCCAGCCATCATCAAATACCTTCTGTATCTCCTCCGGGAGATGTCCCGAAAGCTTGCCGTATGTCACATCAACAATATCATATCCATGTGCTATCATATATTTTTTACTGTAGTAAAGTAACGGTTTATCAGTGTGATATCCGATTCCCGGGAATACCACGCATATCTTCTTTCCCATTGATAGTCTCCTCTTATGCTACTTTATCAGCATAGCATCGCCAAATGAGAAGAATCTGTACTTCTCCTCAACCGCCACCTTGTACGCCTCAAGTATATGCTCTCTGTCGTAGAGCGCAGAAACAAGCATAAGAAGCGTTGACTCAGGCAGATGGAAATTCGTGATGAGCGCGTCAATAACCTTGAACTTGTATCCCGGATAGATGAAAATATCCGTCCATTTGCTGCCTGCATGAACTGTTCCATCGTCGTCCGACATGGACTCAAGAGTTCTGGTACTTGTCGTTCCTACGGACACAACTCTTCCGCCTGCAGCCTTTGTCTCGTTGATCATATCAGCAGCATCCTGCTCTATGATACAGAACTCTGAATGCATGTGATGATCCAGAATATTCTCCTCCTTAACAGGTCTGAAGGTTCCGAGTCCGACATGGAGTGTCACATGCGCTATCTTGATTCCCTTTGCCTTGATCTGATCAAGCAGCTCTGTTGTAAAGTGAAGTCCTGCTGTCGGCGCTGCTGCTGATCCGTCGTGCTCTGCGTACACAGTCTGATATCTGTTCTTGTCCTCAAGCTTATGTGTGATATATGGTGGGAGCGGCATCTGTCCCAGTTCGTCAAGGATCTCCTCGAATATTCCATCGAACTCAAATCTGATGAGTCTGTTGCCCTCCTCGACTATACCAACAACCTCTCCCACAAGTTTGCCCTTTATAAGTCCTGTCTCAGGGTCAGGTTCATTTGACTCCGAGCCAAATACTATACGAGCACCTACCTTGCACTTTTTGCCCGGCTTTACCAGCGTCTCCCAGGTGCGGTCATCCTTGCGCTTTAACAGTAGTACCTCTATTGATGCTCCCGTATCCTCCTTGACGCCCATGAGTCTCGCCGGAAGGACCCTTGTATCGTTGATGACCAGACAGTCGCCCGGATTCAGGTAGTCTATCACATCATAAAAGTGCTTGTGCTCTATCGTATTGTCTTTCCTGTCCAGAACCATGAGACGGGACTCACTTCTCTTAAGAAGTGGATCCTGCGCTATAAGCTCCTGTGGCAGATCATAGTAAAAATCTGTTAATTTCATCATATCGTAATTCCTCGCATCTTCTAATCTATCATGTTCTGAGAAACACAAAACGTGTTTTCAAATTTATACAGCCGCTTTGCTTCTTGTGTGATCATATTCTCTGATACCTTGTCCGCACAAAAATAACTGTCTGGCATCAGATACAATATATCCGTTGCCAAACAGTTACATATTATACTACTATCACAAATATTTCAAGGACAGCAAACAACGCTTTCCATCTCTATTTTTTTCTGTAAAATAAAATTACCAGCCCCACTCCATTCAATACAATGCCTACAACCAACGCTCCAATTCCAATCCCTCTCCACATACATGCGTTCATCAGATATATTCCACCTATCATAAACATCACACCTATCATGATAGGTATAAATCCTGCCACCCTGAGCTTCGGCGTGTTCTCATCAGGCTTTCTCGTTGCAAGAAAACACGCAAGGGCAATCCCCATGAATACCCACGGAAGCGCCGCCGCAAGAAAATCCAACACCGCATTTCCCGTCATGATACTTGCAAATATGACAACGACAGCCACTATGATAGCCACTATGCCCACAGCGATAAGCCTACTGTTGGACCTTACGATATTTGTGTCCTTCTCTATCTTTTTCATCATATCCTGATCTCCTTTCAACAGTTCATCCAGACTGATATGATAGAGATCACTCATTTTGATCACGCTGGCAATATCTGGCATAGTCTTTCCCGTTTCCCTTAATTAAAGATATTATTGGGTAAAAAAGAAAGGTCAGTCAATTTTGCCGATGAAGCGGTAGTAGATTTCTACTTCCTGCTCACGGCTTCCGTCCT
>ERZ772897.602-NODE-602-length-42985-cov-8.588586_pt1 | contig 42985 bp, 38 predicted proteins | sample MGYA00512125_ERZ772897 | MGnify/ENA primary metagenome ERZ772897 (study PRJEB29015, sample SAMEA2737660) | human gut metagenome | biome: human gut; feature: human-associated habitat; material: faeces | place: China | collected 2012 ... | reverse complement strand
GTGACAGCAGGGACATATATAATCCATGGTCAATAATAAACTATCTTAAATATAAAAAATTTACAACATATTGGGCGGACTCAAGTTCAAATGGGCTTATAAACATTTTAGTGAAAACGGGAAGTTCATATATAAAAATGATGATGGAAACACTACTTAAAGGGGAAACGATAGATGTTCCGATAGATGAACAGATAGTGTTTTCAGAACTTGATTATTCGGAGGATGCAGTGTGGAGCCTGATGCTTGCGAGCGGTTATCTTAAAGTTATCTCTTCAGATGAGCTTACAGGAGATCGTACAAAAGTAGTTATGTACACTCTTGCCCTTACAAATAGGGAGATAAAACTTATGTTTGAAAAAATGATACTAATGTGGTTTAGCCCTGCAAAGCAGGAAACAAATGAATTTATAAAAGCTCTTATAAGTGGTGACATAGAAAGTATGAATGAGTACATGAATGACGTAGCATTACAGACATTTAGTTCATTTGACTCAGGAAAACATACATCGAAAAAAAAGGCTCCAGAGAATTTCTACCATGGTTTTGTACTTGGACTTATAGTAGAACAGACAGAAAACTACATCATAACATCAAACCGTGAAAGTGGTTTTGGCAGATATGACATAATGCTTGAGCCGATAGACAAATCAAATGAAAAGCTACCAGGCATTGTAATCGAATTTAAAGTGATAAATTTAAGAAAAGAACAAACGCTTGAAGAAACAGTTGCCGCAGCATTAAAGCAGATAGAAGAAAAAAATTATGATGCAGAACTAATCAAAAGAGGTATGAAAGCAGAAAAGATACATCACTATGGTTTTGCATTTAAAGGCAAAGAGGTGTTGATTGGTTAAAAGATTAAACATAATAAAAAAAATGTCGATATATAATTAAGTAGAGCAGCATGGAAGCTGTAAACAGACAAATAAACATTTCATGGAGGAAATAGTAATGATAAATAAGATAACTGATAGACTAAAATATTGGGGACAGTTATTACTGTTGCCGGTCTATTGGTTATCTTTTTTAGTACCGCGAAATAAAAAAATATGGTTATTTGGCAGTACATTTGGAAGAAGATTTGCAGATAATCCCAGATATTTATATCTGTATGTGAGTCAGCACAAAGAGGAATTGAAACTAAGACCTATTTGGATTTCGCATAATGAAAATGTGGTGAGGATGCTAAATAATGAAGGCTATGAGGCATATATGTATCACAGTTTAAAAGGAATTTGCTTTGCTTTGCGTGGAAAGGTCTATTTATTTGATAATTATTCAAAAGATATAAATTTTTGGCAAAGTGGCGGTGCGATGAAAGTAAACCTTTGGCATGGTACAGGAAACAAAAAGGCGAATCATGACAATATGTTTGATAAATTCAGGCATCCACAAAATATATGGGAAAGATTTATTACGTTTCCACGTAGAATATCAGACGAGAAACCACATCATTATACACTAGCTACATCAGAACCATTAGCTGACATAACAACATCAGCTTTCAATACGACACTAGAGCATGTTATAATAGATGGCTATCCAAGAATGGATGCAATATTAGGAGAAAAGATAGATAATGTTTATACAACTGAAGAAAAATTAAATTTGGCAAATATTAAAAAATGGAAATCAGAAGGAATGGTTATTGATTTTTATATGCCAACATTTAGAGAATCGGAAAGCAAATTTTTTGAAGTAATGGATTTGCAAAAATTTAATGACTTTTTAAAACAAAATAATATTGTATTTGTTTCAAAGCTTCATCCAAAATCAAAAATGCATGAAAAATTTAGCAAATTAAAATATTCAAATATATATAATGTTACGGCAGAAGTTGACCCTTATACATTTTTAGAATATGTTGATTTGCTGACTGTTGATTATTCATCAGTATATTCAGAATATATGCTTTTGGACAGACCGATAGTATCATTTTTCTATGATTATAAAGAATATTCTGAAAATACAAGGGTAGGATATGTATCATTTGATGAATATATGCCTGAGGAAAGAGCTTTTGATATGGAACAGCTTATGGAAAAGACTGTTTTAGTTTTAAATAATGATATACATAGAAAAGACAGAATAAAATCAAAAAATCGTATGTGGAAATACCAGAAAGCTGGAGCATGTAAGAGGCTTGTAAAAAAAATTGAAAAGATAGAGGAAAATTAAGTATGAATTATGCAATTATACTTGCTGGTGGAAGTGGAAGCAGAATGAAATTAAAAAGTATACCTAAACAGTATTTGAAAGTAAATAACAGAGAGATTATTGCGTATGCGATAGAAAAATTTCAGAATCATAGTCAGATAGATAAGATAATCGTTGTAGTAGCGAATGAATGGAAAGAACACGTGGAAGAAGTAGTAAAAGAAGAAAAATTTACGAAAGTGGTAAAGTATGCTTTAGGAGGAGCATCAAGACAAATGTCAATTTATAATGGGTTGAGCGTGGTTAGAAGTCAAGCAGAAGAAAATGATATTGTGATAATACACGATGCAGCTAGACCGTGTGTTGATGAACAAACTATAACGGAGTGTATAGAAGCAACAAAGAGCGGAGATGGTGCAATGCCGGTTATAACAGTTAAAGATACGATATATTTAAGTGAAAATGGAGAAAAAATAGATAAATTGTTAAATCGTGATGAATTATATGCTGGACAGTCGCCAGAGTGTTTTAGATTTGGGAAATATATTAAAATACATGATAGGATGACAGAAAATGAGATTAATTTAGTGAGGGGAAGTAGTGAAATCGCCTTTAAGGGCGGAATGGATATACAGATGATTAAAGGTCATGAATCAAATTTTAAGATAACAACAATGGAAGATTTAGATAAATTTAAGTTGCTTATAGAACACTAGAGTAAGGAAGGTAAAGTCAATGAAAGCTTATTTGCTACATGGAATAAATGATTTAAGATATCAAGATATTGATATACAAAAGATACCAAAAGGATGGGTTTTAGTAGAAGTTAAGGCAGCAGGTATATGTGGTTCAGACATTCCGAGAATATTTGAAACTGGAACCTATTATTTTCCGACAATTCCTGGACATGAATTTTCAGGGATTGTTAAAAAGATGTCTGATGATAGTGAAGAGGATATGGTGGGAGAAAGAGTTGGAGTATTTCCGCTCATCCCATGTGGAAAATGTGAATGTTGTGTACAAGAAAAATATGAACTGTGTAATAATTATGATTACTTAGGCTCAAGAAGAGATGGAGGATTTGCAGAATATGTTTTGGTGCCTGAGTGGAATCTTATTGAAATACCTGAAAATGTATCATTTGAGGAAGCTGCAATGTTGGAACCGATGTCTGTAGGAATACATGCTTTAAGGCGAATAGGGGGGAAAAAAATTTCAAGTATTGTAATATATGGACTTGGTCCGATAGGTATGATGATGGCGCAGTGGGCGAGAATACTTGGTATAAAAGATATTTATTTGGTGGGAAATAAAGATGCTCAGATGCAAACAGCAGGTAAATTAGAATTTGAAAATATATGTGATGCATCAAAGAAAAATCCTGTTAACTGGATTATGGAATTGACAAATGGTCATGGGGTTGATGTAGCGGTAGAAGGAGTGGGAGCTAATAGTGTATTTTCACAGGCTTTAGAAAGTGTTAAAGCTGAAGGAAATGTTTTAATCGTAGGAAATCCAAAAGAAGATTTATCACTTGATAAGAAAATATTTTGGAAAATTCATCGTAAACAGCTAAAAATTTATGGTTCATGGAATTCAAGTTTTACCAAAAAGAATGATGATGATTGGCACAAATCATTAGAAGTATTAAGTAGTGGGAAAATGCAAGTTAATGATTTGATTACTCATAAATTAGAATTTAATGATTTGTTTAACGGATTAAAAATAATGAAAAATAAAAAAGAGTATTCATGCAAGGTAATGATTGTTAGATAAAAACATATTAAAGAGGAAGAATTGATGAACAGACAACTGGAAAATGGGAAAATATCTGCATCGCTAATGTGTTTAAGATTGAAAAAATTGGAAGAAGATATTCGTATATTGGAAAAAGAAAGTGTTGAGTATCTTCATATAGATGTAATGGACGGTGAATTTGTTCCAAATTTTGGGCTTGGAATTGATTATATAAATGGAATTAGGGAAATGACTGACATTCCTTTGGATTTTCATATGATGGTAACAAGACCGGAAGAAAAAATAGAATGGCTGAAACTTAGACCACAGGATCAGATTTCAATACATTATGAAAGTACAATACATGTGCAACGTACATTAGTAAAAGCTAAAACTTATGGGTGTAAAGTATTTTTAGCAATTAATCCTGCAACGCCTATATATTGTGTTGAAGAAGTATTGGATTACATAGATGGAATTACGGTTCTTACAGTCAATCCGGGTTTTGCAGGACAGCGTATAGTAAAAAGTTGTGTCCCAAAAGTAAAAAAATTAGAAACATTTCTCAAACAAATGAGTTATCCGGAACTAACGATAGAAGTTGATGGAAACATTAGTTTTGAAAATGGAAAATTACTTAGAGAATTAGGCGCAGATATTTTTGTCGCTGGAAGTTCAAGTATATTCAATGGAGAAAATTTAGCGGAAAATATTAGAAAGTATCGTAGACATATACAATAGAAAGGACTAATAGTGAGATATACGAAAAAAGTTAAATATGAAGAATTGAGAGAGAAGTATGATTATGTTATTGGGTGGGGAACACCTAAAAATGAATTTAAAAGCAGATATAATCCTTTTATGTACAAGCTCGATTTTGTTATAAATGGTCAAAATCGAGATGTTGGCAAAATAATTTGCGGTATAAAGGTTTATGGAATTGATAAATTAAAAGAAGTTGAGGAAAGTAAAGTTTGTGTAGTTATAGCACCAAATATTGAGTATGAAATTATAAAACAGATAGAAAAATATATTCCGGGTGCAGATACCATAGTTGCTAGATTAGTTGAAGCAGAAGAAAATGAAAATACATATTCAACTGATTGTGAAGATATTATAATGTACGATATTATGAAAAAATTAGGATATGAGAAGTTCACATATATGGATATAGGTGTATGCCATCCAGTTATACGCAATAATACATATTTGTTTTATGAAAATAGTAAATCAAAAGGTGTATTGGTAGAGCCGAATCCGCTTATGGTCGAATTGATAAAAGAGTATAGACCAGAAGATAAAGTGATTGTATGTGGAACCGGTGGAAAAAATGATGAAACATTAAGATATTATTATAGTAAAAGTGCGCCAGGGTTAAATACTTTTAAAAAAGAAATAGCAAAACAGAGAAATATATTGGATAATTATTGCGAAATTCCTATTAGAAATATAAATGAAATCATAGAAGAAAACTTTGAAAGTTTTCCGGATGTTATTGATATAGATAGCGAAGGTATGGATATAGAGATTTTGAAAAATATTAATTTTAATAAATACAAAATTAAAATAATCTGTATAGAAAATGATAGTGAAGAAGCATTAGATTTTTTGCAGAAAAATAATTATATACATTGTATGACAACTAAAGAAAATAATATTTTTGTATTAGAAGAAGAATTAAACAAATATAAAGAATGTGAGTATTAAAAAATATTAATAAATGTAGGAAGAAAAAATGACAATAGAGAATATAAATGACTATCTATTTGAAAAAATAAATAAATTAATATTAAACAAGTCGTTATATGGAAAAAAGATAGTATTGTTTGGATTAAATACATCATCATATGCTACTAAAGGATTTTTGGAAAAAAAAGGATACGATATATATGCATATATAGATAATGACGAGAAAAAGCGTAATGACCATAATGATATTATAGATATGGTTATAAAGAGAGAAATATCAATAAATGATTATAAAAAATTAAAGTTTATAAGAGCTTTTAAACCAGAAGAATTACTATCACATTTTGATGAAAATGTAGCGATCCTGATAGCATCTAAATACTATGTTCAAATGAAACAACAATTAGAAAATTTAGGATATATTGAAGAAAAACATATATTTAAGACGGCAGATTTTTATGATATAAAAAATGTTTTAAAAGATGGAAAATGGATGGATGGGCTAAAAGAATTATCTATAAGTGATGTAAAAGAAAAACAATTAAAGTTATTAGAAAATTTTGCCCAAATATGTGATAAAAATAAATTGAGGTATTATCTTTGTGGGGGAACGTTATTAGGTGCAATTAGGCATAAAGGATATATCCCATGGGATGATGACATAGATGTTGCTATGCCTATGCAGGATTATTTGAAATTCATAGAAATATCTAAAGATTTGAAAGATATAGATGTTGTAAGTATATATGGTTATCCGGATGAATATTATAATTTTTTTATGAGGTTAGTTGATAAAAATACGATAATGAAGTCATGGGAGTATCCATTTTTAATGACTAGCGGTGTAAATATAGACATTTTTCCATTAATGGGATTGCCAGAATCAGATAATGATATAGAAAAGTTTTATAATACTATACGAGAGTTAAATACAAGATTTATAGAAAGTTTTATAGAATATTCTACTGATTATAAAGAAATATTTGAAAAACGTAAGAAGATTAGAAATGAAATAATTCATATGATGGAAAAATATAATTTTGATACAAGTGAAAAAATAGGATATTTACTTAGCAAATATAAGGAAGTTGAAATTATGGATAGAAATATTTACTCGGAGCAGATAGAAGTGGAATTTGAAGGCAGAAAATTTAAAGCAGCACAAGGATATGATGAATATTTAAAGATTATGTTTGGAGAAAATTATATGGAGCTTCCACCTGAGAGCGAAAGATTTACGACACATAATTTTAGAGCGTTTTGTAGAAAAGGAGAAAAAATATGAGTAAAAAAGGTTTATTTGGAATGTTGGCAATGGGAGCAATATCAATAGGAAGCATAGCAACAATTTTCAAATTAAGTCAGAATTCAATACAGACAAAAGAAAAGCGTGTACAAAAGTTTAAGAGTTACTATGATATTCTTAATGTATGGCTTGATATAAAACAAAAAGGTGGTTCATTAGAAAAGTATTTTATCGATAATGGATATAAAACAATTGCTATATACGGAATGGGAGAATTAGGAAGCAGACTGTATGAGGAATTGCGTGGAACATCAGTTGATGTAAAATATGCTATTGATAAAGATGCAATGAGTGTTGGTTCAGAGTTAGATGTGCTTGAACTAGAGGATGACTTGCCCAGTGTGGATGCAATAGTAGTTACAGCAGTTTTTGCTTATGACAGTATAGCAGAGAAGCTTGCTGTTAAGATTAATAGTCCGATTTTGTCATTGGGAGACATTGTATGTGAAATTTAAATGGTTGGTATATTATAATTATATAGGAGATTACGAAAATGGATAAAGAGCCATTAGTGTCAGTTTGTGTAGCTTGTTATAATCATCAAAATTATGTTGCAGATTTTTTAGAATCATTATTAGATCAGACCTATTCTAATATAGAGGTTATTATAGCAGATGACTGTTCTAGTGATAATTCGGTAAATATTATAAAATCATATTTGCCAAAACTTGAAAAAAAATTTACCAATGTTATTTTGAAAGTTAATAAAAAAAATTTAGGAATAACACATAATAGCAATAATTTAATGAAAGCGGCAACAGGAAAATATTATAAATCAATGGCATCAGATGATGTGTTTTATCCGGAAGCAATTGCAAAAATGGTTGAATTTATGGAAGAACATGAAGAATGTGGTTTACTCTTGACAAATGTTTTATTTGTAGGAGATTCTTATAAATATAAAGCAAGCGGTGGAGTTATAGGTAAAGGATATAAGAAAAGTATAAAAAATAAATTGGAGTCTGAAAAACTATGCTACAATTTATTAGATAAAAATTTTATACATGCACCCGGAGTTATGATACGGAAATCTGTGATAGAAAAATATGGTTATTATGATGAAAGTATGATTGTTGAAGATTATGAGTATTGGCTTAGATTGAGTAGAAGGGTAAAGTTTGGATATATTGATGAGCCTCTTGTGTATTACCGTCGAGGTGAGACTTCTATATCGTATGTTTCTACAAAAAATGGAAAGAAGAAAATGGATTCTATGATATCAGGTGCGATACAGGCAAAAAGTAAATACATATATATGCTTAAGCCTGAGAAGAGACACAATTTTTATAGTAGAATACTAAATTCAAAAATTCGTGATTGTATTTCAATGAACTATATTGATTTGGCAATTAAGGTGTATAATACAGCTAAAAAGAAAGGTATTCCAATTGATTATAGCTTATGGGATATAATACTTAGAAAAAATATTTTTTGATTTGAAAGGAAAAAAATGATAAAATTTTCTGATTTGAGACCTATACATAATCAAATCCGTGAAGAAATGGATAAAGCATACAATACCGTTATGGACAGTGGTTGGTATATTATGGGAGAACAGTTGGAAAAGTTTGAAACTGAATATGCCAGGTATTGTGGTACAGATTATTGCATAGGGGTTGGGAATGGATTAGACGCGCTTCATCTTATACTGGAGGGGTATAGCATAGGAATTGGAGATGAAGTTATTGTTCCGGCGAATACATATATTGCTACAGCATTGGCAGTAAGTTATTGTCACGCTACTCCTGTTTTTGTCGATTGTGACCCTATAACATTTAATATAGATATTGAAAAAGTAGAAGATAAAATAACAAATAGGACAAAGGCTATTATGGCAGTGCATTTGTATGGCAAGGCAGTGGAAATGGATAAGCTGAGAAAAATTGCTGATAGGTATAATTTAAAGATAATTGAGGATGCAGCACAGGCGCATGGAGCCAGATATAAGGGTAAAAAGATTGGGAGTATTGGGGATGCAGCGGGATTTAGTTTTTATCCGGGAAAGAATTTAGGAGCTTTGGGAGATGCAGGGGCTATTACAACGAATGATAAAAAACTGGCGGATAAGATAAGAGCATTACGAAATTATGGCAGTCAAAGAAAGTATGAACATTTATACAAAGGGTTTAATACTCGTTTGGATGAGATGCAGGCTGCTTTTTTACGTGTTAAATTAAAATATTTGGATAATTGGATAGAAGAGCGCAGAAAAATCGCAAATTATTATTTAGATAATATTAAAAACGATAATGTTGTGCTAACGCAGAATATAAAAGAAGAGGAAAATGTATGGCATATTTTTCCTATAATGGTACACGAACGGGAAGCAATGCAAAAAGAATTTCAAAAAGAGGAAATCCAGACACTGATTCATTATCCTATACCAATACATTTACAGAAAGCATATATTGAGTTAGGGTATAAAGAAGGAACATTCCCGGTTTCAGAAAGATATGCAAAAGAAGAAATATCTTTACCGTTATGGGTCGGAATGAAGAAAGAAGATTGCAAGCAAATATGTGATATAATTAATTCTTTTTAGAATTATTAGATTTTATACAAAGTATTGTAAATAAATTACTGGTAGGTGATAAAATGCAGATAGTAAAATATCAATTTCAGCAGCATGGAGATGAAAGAGGGCAGCTTGTAGCATTGGAAGAATTCAATGATATACCGTTTGAGATAAAAAGAGTATATTATATGTATGATACGGGAAAAGGTGTTGTTAGAGGACATCATGCACATAAGACTTTGGAACAGATATTAATTTGCATACATGGATCATGTAAAATATTATTGGATAATGGAAAAGAAAAGAAAAAGGTTTTTCTTGAAAAACCATATGAAGGTCTTTACGTTCCTAATAATATGTGGAGAGAAATGTATGATTTTTCCGAAGATGCAGTATTAATGTGTCTGGCATCAGAGGTTTATAATGAAGAAGATTATATAAGAGACTATGATGAATTTTTAAAGTTTGTGTCTAGATAAAAGGATGGTGTGATTAAAAATGGAGTTGATTGTTTCAAATGTTAATGAATATCAAAAAATATTTCCTACATGCAAATATAGTTATAATGAAAGTTGGTTTCATGAATTAAATAAAGCAAAAGTTGATGAAATAAAATATTTTTTATTTAAAACAAAAAAATATAAAATGGGCATTGTTGCAGGAATAAAGGATAATATAATGAAGTTTCCATATTCAGCTCCATTTTGCATTTTCGAAAAGAAAAATGTGGAAATTAGCTTAGAAGAGTTAGAACAAACTGTTAAATGCTTAGAAAAATATTGTATTGAAAATAGCTTATCAAGGATTATTTTTAGACTGCCGCCAAGTTTTTATGATGAAACATATATTTCAAAAATTCAAAATTGTTTATTGAGAATGGAATATGAAATTGTAAGTATGGACTTGAACTATCAGTTTTATTTGTCAAAAAATAAAGACATTGCAGAACAGATGCAGAGAAATGCAAAAAAAAATTTAAAAATAGCATTAGGAAAAGAGTATAGCTTAGAATATTGTAATGATAATATAAAAAAGAAAAAAGCCTATGATATAATTTCGATTAATAGAAAGCAAAAAGGATATCCTTTGCGTATGTCATGGCAACAAGTTAGTGATACTATAATAAATATGAAAAATGACTTTTGGCTTTTGAAGTTAAATGATGAATACATAGCATCGGCAGTTATATTTAAAGTTACTGATGAAGTTTATCAGGTGATATATTGGGGAGATATACATGGTTATGCAGAGGATAAACCAATGAACTATTTGGCATATAAATTATATGAATATTATGCTAAAAAGAATATGAAAGTATTGGATATCGGACCATCAACGGAGGATGGAATACCAAATTATGGTTTGTGTAAATTTAAGGAGAGTATAGGTTGTCAGGTAAGCAGCAAGTTAACCTTTAGTAAAGAAATACAGAGTGTATAGGTAAATTATGTATTATTTATGTTTAGGAGAAAGTTTATGAGTACTATAAAAGAAAAAATATTGATATTTGGAACTGGTAGTGTAAGTTATGAATTGTATGAAAAAATGAACTTTAATAAAATATATGTTTTGGCATTTATAAATTCAAACTTTAAAGATGAGTTTTTTTTTGATAAGAAAGTAATATTACCTGAACAGATTGGATTGTATGAATATGATTATATTGTCATTGCAAGTGGTTATGTAAAAAAAATAACAGACATATTATTAGGAGTAGGGGTAAAACAAGAAAGAATAGTAAGTTATATTTATGATGATAGTAGCACTTATATAGATTTACAAAATAATATGAATCTTTATATGGATAAAACTTATAATAGAAATAAGATTAGAGAGTGGACTGATGGAAAAATTTCAGAATTTTTCCCGGCTATTTTTTGGAAAAATGAATATGCCATGAAAAAAATGCAAAAGGACTATGTAAGAGAGCAGAGTCTTAGTCTTTTAGCAAATCAGATTAATGAAAGAAACATTCATGGTTCAATTGCAGAGTGTGGAGTATTTAGAGGTGATTTTACAGTTGTAATTGATAGTGTTTTTCAGAATAGGGATTTTTATTTGTTTGATACTTTTGAGGGATTTTCAGAAAATGATGTCGAAGGAGATGAAGCTATAAAAAATAAAACTGGAGAAAAAAATAAATTTAAAGATACAAGTGAGCAGTTAGTTTTAAAACGTTTAAAGAACAGCAAAAATAATATTATAGTAAAAAAAGGATATTTTCCGCAGACTTTTGATTTGAAGAATCAAAAATTTGTTTTTGTAAGTATAGATTTTAATTTGTATGAACCGGTAAAAGAGGCATTAGAAATTTTTTGGAATTCTTTGGAAAAAGGTGGTATTATATTAGTAAGTGATTATTCAGCACCATTTTATGAGGGGACTAAAGTTGCTGTTGATGAATGGTGTAAAAAAAATAATAAGATTCTAATTCCTATACCTGATTATTACGGAAGTGTATTAATTGTAAAGGAGTAGGTTTTATGAAAGAGTATGGAGGGTATTTACCTCTTGAACTAAGAGAGCAGGAAGAATATTTTAAAACAGAAGAGAAAAATATTTACAGATTAAATTGTGGAAGGAGCGCAATTGCATTAGCTGTAAAAAAAAGTAATTGGAAAAAGATTTTTATACCGATTTATATGTGTTATTCAGTATTAGAAATGTGTAAAAGATATAATATTCCTTATGAATTATATCATATTAATGATAGGTTAGAACCAATAAATGTTACAGTTAGAGAAAATGAGGGGATTTTAATAGCTAATTACTTTGGTATATTTTCTGACGATAGAATGAATAGATTAGTGGAGAAATATAAGAATGTTATAGTGGATAATACGCAATCTTTTTTTTCACGACCTAATATGAACGCCTATAATGTATATTCTTGTAGAAAATTTATAGGAGTATCGGACGGAGCATATTTAATTAAGAAAAATGTTAATTGTTGCAAAAATAAAATTGAAAAAGATATTTCATCAGATGCATCCAATTATTTATTGAAAGCTTTAGATAGAACAACAAATGAGGTATATCCTGAATATTTGCGGAATGAAAAGGTATTAGAAGAAAAGGATATAAAAGGAATGTCTGAAAGTACAAGAAGGATTTTAAAGTCAGTTGATTATGATGATATAATGAGAATTAGAGTGAATAATTATAATTATTTACAAAAAAAATTGTCTGATTTAAATGAATTTAAAATTGTAATGCGAAATAGTATTCCTATGATTTATCCTTTAGTAATAAAACAGAGAAATTTGAGGAGAAAACTTGTTGAAAATAAAATTTATGTATCGCAATGGTGGAAATGGATTTTGGATAAGGGGATTGGTAATAGCTATGAAAATGATTTAAGCGAATTTTTATATCCATTACCAATAGATCAAAGATATAATGAAGAGGATATGGAGCAGATAGTGAGAATTGTGTTAAAAATATTAAATTAAATACTAATAAAGAAAGGTAATTATAAATGATAACAGTAGAAGAATGTATTGATTATAAGATAAAGGAGTTGCTTAGTCACATTAATGATAAGAAAGTAATAATTTTTGGAGCTGGGAAAAAAACAGAAAAATTTCTGAAAATATGCGATATATCTGATAAAATTGCTTTTTTTTTAGATAATGATTCAAACTTGTGGAATAAAGAGTTGTATGGAAAGAAAATTTATTCACCTAATAAACTGAAACTAATAGATCAAAAGAATGTTGTTATTCTTATAGTTTCACCATATATACAACCAATAAGAGCACAATTAGAGGATTTAAATGTTAAATGTGATGTCATAGATGCTATAGAGTTATTATTTTTGCATAATCAGATGGCACAACATGTTAGTTTTTTTAATAAGTTTATGAACTATTTAAAAAAAATTGATAAATTTATTATAGATGATAAGAAGCAGTCAGATGAAAAAATAGGAATAGTAATTGTTCCGGCATTTTATCAGGCACCATGTTATTATTCAATTATGGTAATGTTATTGTTAGTTAAAAGAGGATATGATGTACAACTAATTGTTGATGATAATGTTGGGGTGGAGGATTATGTAGTATGTAGTGGATATACAGATGTTTGTTGCACATTAGTACAAAGTGTTATAGAATATATTAATAATAATATAGTAGAAATTGAAGTTAAGAAAATCTCAGAGATAAATGGTAACAAACAAGAGCTTAATGAAGATGAGCTAAAACAAATAGAAAAGTGTGCACTTGTATCGACAACATGGCATAAATCTATTAAAAACTTTAGAACGAGATTTACAGATAAAAAAATAATTTTTGAAGTGTTTAAAGATATTTTAATAAATAATTATAAGTTTATAAAAAAATTTTTTGAAGAAAATATGTTATCTGTTTTGAATGTTTATACTGGTATTTATAATGAATGGGGGCTTTACAAAATAATATCTCTGAATAATAAAAATATAAGTTTAACGTCTTTTGATTCAAATGGAAAAGGTGGAATTAGCTTTTGCAAAGGGATTAGGGGAGAATTGACTGAAATTAAAATTATATTGGAAGAGAATGATATACATTCAGAGATATTTAATGAATTAGAAATTATAGGTAGGGAAATATTTGAAAAGAGTGTAAGTGGAGCAGAAAAAAATTCATATCAAATAATTGAGGCAGGGCAGGATAATTTTGAAAAGAATGTAGACATAATACTTCCTTTAAATATAGAATGGGATGCTGCGGCATATGCATTAGATTCTCCATTTTTATCAATGGAGGAATGGCTGATTGAAACTTTAGATTTTATTATAAAGAACACTGATGCAACAGTTATGGTAAGAGAACATCCGGCTAAAAGGTTATTTGAAAATGATTTTGATTTTATAGATTATAATAAATTATTAGAAGATAATTTTGGGAAAAATGACAGAATAGTTTTTGTATCAGCATCAGATAAAATTAATACATATAAACAAATAAAAAAATGTAAGTTGGTATTACCATTTACATCAACGGTTGGAATAGAGTCAGCTTTATTAGAAAAATCTGTGATTTTATGTACGGATGTATATTATAAATCAGGAATACCAGATGGTTATTGTAATAGTAAAATAAAGTACTTTGACAAAATAAGACAAGCATTAATAAATGGTAGTAAGTGTACACCAGTTGTTAACAAAAGAAAATTATATATTGCTTTAGCATTACACATATGCAGAAGTGAGCATAGTATATTTCATGAGTGTAGTATGGAGTGGACAAAATTAAATATTGAAGAATTAGATAATTTAAAAACAGTAGATCATATTGTTAATGTTATTGCACATGATAAATTATTTATTCTTCAGAATTATTTAAGCAACAGTGATAGGAGAGAAAAAAATGTTAAATAATAAGACAATACTAATAACGGGTGGGACAGGGTCGTTTGGCAACCATTTTGTAGATTATGTATTAAAAAAATATAATCCCAAAAAGATAATAATATATTCGAGAGATGAATTTAAACAATTCAATATGGCAAATAAATATAAAAAATATCAGAATATATTTAGGTTTTTTATAGGTGATGTTAGGGACAGAGAGAGACTAAAAAGAGCATTAAATGGTGTTGATTATGTTATTCATGCAGCAGCATTGAAGCAGGTGCCGGCATGTGAATATAATCCTATAGAAGCAGTTAAAACAAATGTAAATGGAGCAATGAATATTATTGATGCGGTGTTAGATTCTCCAAGTGTAAAAAAGGTAGTTGCTCTTTCAACAGATAAAGCGGTTAATCCTATAAATTTGTACGGTGGAACTAAATTAGTCTCAGACAAGTTGTTTGTTGCAGCAAATTCATATGTAGGTGATAGAGACTTATCATTTTCAGTAGTCAGATATGGAAATGTAGCGGGAAGCAGAGGTTCAGTGATTCCATTTTTTAAAGAAATTGTAGCAAATGGTGGGAAAGAACTTCCTATAACTGATTACAGGATGACAAGATTTTGGATTAGTTTAGAACAAGGAGTTGAATTAGTTATTAAGGCTTTACATGATGCAAAGGGAGGAGAAACCTTTATTTCTAAAATTCCTTCATTTAAGATAACAGATTTAGCTCAGGCAATTTTACCGGGATGTGAAATGCCGGAAGTAGGAATTCGTGAAGGAGAAAAGCTTCATGAAATAATGGTTACAAGAGAAGATTCATCAACTACATATGAATATGAAAAACATTTTATTATTTACCCACATTATACATGGTGGAGAAGGGAAAAAATTTTACCTGGAGGCAGAAAAGTTACTGACGGTTTCGAGTATAGTTCTGGGAATAATTCACAGTGGTTAAGTGTAGAAGATTTAAAAAAAATGTTATAGAATCAGAATGATGCAAAAGAGGGGGATATGATGGCTAAGTTATGTTTAGGTACAGTTCAGTTTGGCATGAATTATGGAGTGAATAATCAGATAGGAAGGCAGCCTACATGGCAGGAATCTTTTGAGATGCTTGATTATGCTTTGGAAAATGGGATTGATACAATTGATACGGCTAGAGCATATGGTGATGCGGAGATTGTCTTAGGAGAGTACTTTAAAAATAGAAAAGATAAAAAAAAATATGTTAAAGTTATTTCAAAACTTAGACCTAATGTAATAGAACAAGGTTCTGATATTAGAAATGTTGTTATAGAAGAATGTAAAAATACATTATTGAGGTTAAATCTTGAAAAGTTGAATGGCTATTTGTTGCACACACCCGAATATATTTATAATGATGAAATATTATCAGCATTGCAGGAACTTAAAAGTAAAAATTATGTTGATAATATTGGAGTATCTATATATGGATTGAAAGAAGGAGAAGCTGCTATAAAAACAGGTATTGTTGATTATATACAGTTGCCATATAGCATTTTAGATCAAAGAGGAAGTAAGATGGATTTTTTCAGAAAAGCTAAGCAAAATGATATTACTATTTTTACAAGAAGTGCATTTTTGCAAGGTTTGTTTATGATGGATTACAATAAGGTTCCCAATAATTTACATAAAGCAATACCGTATTTGCAAGAGATAGATGAAATTATTAAAAAACATAATATTGATAAAATAACAGCAATTCTTTCTTTTGTTTGTGCTGAGAAAGATATTGACTATCTTGTTTTTGGTGTTGAAACATTAGAACAATTAAAAATTGATATTCATAGATATAAGAATATGTCAATTCCAGAAATGTGTGTTAAAGAATTGAAGCAATGCATTGATAATGTAGATGATTCGATTATTTTTCCGAGTTTGTGGTCTAATGGAAGAAAGGCGGAGTAGGTGAAATTAGGATGAATATATTATTTATGTTACCGGCAAGAAGTGGTTCAAAAGGGGTGAAAGATAAAAATATTAAATTATTAGATGGAAAGCCATTAATGTATTATGCAATAAATGCGATTATGTCGAGTAATACTTACAAAAAACATAATTGTTATTTATTTGTGAATACAGATAGTGAAAAATATGCTGAAATTGCAAAAGAATGTGGAGCAAAAGTTCCATTTTTGAGAAAAAAAGAATTGGCAGGGGATAAAAGTCCTGTGACGGAAACTATAAAGGATACTTATTCTTATTTTGAAGATGAAGAAAGAAAGGTTTTTGATATTTTTTCCATGATTCAAGTGACTTCTCCATTAATTGACAGTGAAGATATTGATAGAGCAATACAATTTTTTGAAGAGGATTATAATTTGGAATCTATTAGTTCTGTAACGGAGTCTGAAGTAATGCCATTATGGTGTAATACTTTATCAGATGATTTTAGTTTAAAGAATTTTATTAGTGCTGAATTACGGAAAAAAAATAGACAGGATTTACCAAAGTATTATAGGCTTACAGGTGCTATTAGGGCAGCAAGGTGGGATGCATTTAAAAAGAATCAGTTTGATTGGTTTAGTGGAAAATGTAAGGCATATGAGATGTCTAATTATCATTCAGTTGATATTGATACGGAATTAGATTTTGATTATGCAGAGTTTTTGATTAAAAGGAGGTAATAAATTATGAGTAAATCATTTTGTGTAATACCGGCAAGAAGTGGTTCAAAAGGACTTAAGGATAAAAATATCTTGGATTTAAATGGAATGCCTGTTTTAGCGTATTCAATTAAAGCGTGTGAAGAAAGTGGATTGTTTGAAGATGTGTATGTCGCAACAGATAGTGAGGAATATGCTGAGATTGCAAAAAAATATGGTGGAAAGGTTCCTTTTTTAGAACCGAAAGATATGGCAGGGGATTTTGTTTCTTCACTTGATCCGGTTTTATATTTTTATGAAAAATTAAATGTTGAATGTGATTATATCTGGTGCATGCAGCCTACTTCTCCATTAAGAAGTAAAGAGGATATTATAAATGCTTATAATGTTTTGGAGCAAGATGAAAAATGTCAATTTGTATTGAGTACGACAGAGATAGATCCACATTATTTTCATTGGGCGTTAATTGACGATGAAGATGGCATGTCAAATTTGTATTTTGGAAAAGAAATGTTAGTGGATCGTTCAGAATTAAAAGATACAGTATATAGACCTAATGGGGCAATCAAAGTAGGTAGATGTGATGCAGTATTAAAACAAAAAAATTATTTTGGAAATAATATTAAAAGAGTGGAAATGCCGGAAGAAAGATCAATTCATATAAGAACAGAAAATGATTTAGCGTATTGTAGATATTTGCTTCAAAAGGAGAAGAGATAACTATGGGTATAACTATAATTACTGCTGGCTGTGGTGGAATTGGAGCTGAATTGACAAAGCATTTGCTAGAAAAAGGACATACTGTTATACCTACGACAAGAGATATGAAGAATGGTTTAGTATTTATTAAAAAATTAGGAGATATTGCTGAAAGATGTTATCCAATGTGTTTGGAATTAAACAATCAGGACAGTATAGAAAATTTTATAAATTCTGTTAGGATGAAGTATGGTAAAATAGATAATTTGATAAACAATGCTGTTTGCAGAGATGCTATTTTGGATGCATATGAAATGGATATGCAAAAGTGGGAAGAACATTATAGAGTAAATGTATTTGGGACTGCACAATTAAGTGCAAAGGTAGCAGATGAACTAATTATTAAAAATGGTTCAATTGTTAATATTTCATCATTTTATAGCGTTAATGTTCCGGATAATCGTGTTTATGAAGATGGAACAATTCCAACATCGCTTATTTATGCATCATCAAAGGCGGCATTAAATTACATAACAAAATATATGGCTGTTAGATATGCTCAAGATAATATTATAGTAAATGCAATACTTGCAGGTGGTGTAGGTGACAATTCAAGACAAACAGATGGTTTTGTTGACAAATACTGTTATAGAACACCAATGAATAAAATGGCTAAAATTTCTGATTTTAATTCAGCTATAGATTTTTTTGTTTCAGAAAATAATAGATATTGTACTGGACAATTGTTGGCTGTTGATGGCGGGTGGGGATTACTGTAATTATGACAGAAGTTTTATGTATGGAGGATTCAATGAAAGATAACAAAGTTTTTATTATTGCAGAAATTGGTTCTAATCATAATCAGGATATTAATCGTGCTTTTGAGTTGATGGAAATTGCAAAAGATGCAGGTGCAGATGCAGTAAAATTTCAATCTCTTCGACTAGATAAGCTAATGGCTAAAAAAGATATTTCATTAGATGACAAACAACTGTTTGCAAAGATTAAATTGGAAGAAGGATGGTATGACAGACTTTTTAAATATGCAAAAGAGTTGGGGATAGAGTGCATTAGTGCTCCAACTTATTTGGAGGCAATTCCTTTACTTTTAAACTGTGGTGCAAAGTATATGAAAATAGCATCTCCGCAAACATATGGTTATCCACAACTGATTAAGGAAATAGCAAAGGCAGACATACCTACTTTTCTTTCAACAGGGTATTGTCTTATGCCGGAAATAAAGAGAGCAGTAGAGTTATTTGAAAAGTATGGTAATAAAGACAATTTAACTGTATTTCATTGTATTTCAGAGTATCCGACAGAATGTTATCATGTCAATTTACAGTATATGAATAGGATTAAAGAGCTATTTGGAGTTAAAGTAGGTTATTCTGATCATACTATGAATAATTTGGCTGTTTGTAGTGCTGTAGCTATGGGGGCAACGGCGATTGAGAAACATATAACTATGAACAGAGAAGATGAAGGTCCTGATCACTTTTTTGCTGCAGAACCTCACGAATTTAAAGAAATGGTGGATCAGATAAGACAAATAGAAAATATACTTGGCAACGGAGAAAAAAGGCTGACAGAGTTTGAGACGGAATTTCGAAATAGTATTGTAATGTATCCCTATGCTAAAAAAAATATTGAAAAAGGCGAGATATTGCGAGAGGAGGACATAGAATATTATCGTTCGAAAACACAGGGAATGTCACCATGGCGGATTATTAGTGAGTGTATTGATTGTCCTTTAAAAGAAGATATAATAAAGGGAGAAAAGATAATTTTGTGATATATTTCAGGTGATGAGGTGAATGTATGATGAAGAGTAAAATAATTGAATATATAAAAAGTAATAGAGTTTCAACTACAGAAGTGGCAGATTGTTTGGGTAAAACAGGGGTGTTTAGGGATGCAAAGATTTTAAATAGGGGGAAATTTTGTGTTGGTTCTGTAAAGTGGGTGTATGCATATGGAAACTCTAATTGGAGTGTACATGAGCAGATTTGCGATGTTTCAAAAGGGGATATAGTTTTGATTGAAGCATTTGATTGTGAAGGACGTGCCACAGTAGGAGAGTTAGTTTCAAAATATATCTTGTTATATAAGCAGGCAGATGCTATTGTTTCAAATGCACCATTGCGTGATGGTCCAAGATTAATAAAAGAAGATTATCCAATATGGTGCAATGGTTTGACACCGATTGGCTGTTTTAATAAAAAGTTAGACTATGAATTGGATGAGAAAATATATAACGAACACTATAATCTGTATGAAGGAAGCATTGCGGTGTGTGATGATAGTGGCGTTGTGATAATTCCAAAAAAATATCATACAAAAGAGTTTTATGAGAAGTTAGAAAAAATAGAAGAACAAGAAGATATTTGGTTTGATTGTTTAGATAGAAAAAAATGGAATACATACGATATTGTTTGTTTAAAAAAATATTTAGATAAGGACAATTGATATGAAAAAAATTTTGATGATTGGAATTGGTTGGGAACAGGTACCGATGGTGAAAAAGGCAAAACAGATGGGATTATATGTGATTGTTACAACATGGTGGAACAAAAAGAAAATTCCTGCCGATAAAGTGTTTTCAATAGATTCAAGAGATATTGATGAAATTGAACAATTATTTTTAAAAGAAAAGCCTGATTATGTAATTGCTGATGAGTGCGATTATTCAATGTATGCAGTAGCGTATTTATCAGAGAAATATCATATTCCGGGACCGTCATTGAGAGTATTAACAATTACTAATAATAAATATTTACAAAGAGAATGTGTAAAAGATTCAGAAGTTTTGCAACCGGAGTATAAGCTTTGTGTAAGTAAAGATGGTATTTTAGATTTTGCTAATAAACATGGTTATCCGATTATGGTAAAACCTTTAGATAATCGTGGAAGTATTGGTATTAGCAAAGTTGAAAGTCAGAGTGAAATTGAGAAAGCATGGCTTTTGGCAATTAAGAATTCTCATTCTAGATTGTGTTTGACAGAGCGTTGTATTGAAGGAGATGTTGTTACTGCAGATGGTTTTGCAGATTCTGCTGGTTATGAATTTATTGCTTGCTCAACGAAAGAAATGTACAAGGATAATATTAATGTTGCTAAAACATTATATTATCCGGGAAAAGTTTCAAATAAACTCTTTGAAAAAATAAAAGAGAATGCAGAACGGGTTGCAGATTGTGTTGGAGTTGATTATGGTTTTGTTCATACTGAGTTTATGATTGAAAAAGATACTGAAAATATATACCTAATTGAGACTGCAAACCGTGGAGGAGGTGTGTTTATTTCTAATACATTACTTGAAATAATTACAGGATTAGATTATTGCGGCGCATTAATAAAAATGTCAATGGGACAGAAAGTTAATATTAAATGTAATCAGCAATATAAGAAAACTGCAATATTATATTTTGTTTCTTTAACAGGGAAAAAAGAATTAAATATAGAAAATTTTAATAATGATTCGGTAAGAATTATATTTGTAAATGAAATGGAACAGAATATGGATGTTAGTAATTATGCGTCAGCGGGTAGACAGGGCGTTGTGGTATTAGAGGGTAAAGATGTTGGAAAATTAATACAAATAGGAAAAAAAATTGAAAATACATATAAAGCCTCTAAAGAGGAATTACTTTATATAAAGGAGGATGACAATGTTTGATAAATACAAAGCAAAAGATATTACTATTTCATATATGGAAAAATATGCTCAATTAAAACATTTGTTGGAATTAAAAGAGCATCCGGAAAGAATTACAGAAGAAGATTTGAAAATAAATCAATTTTTAAACATTTATTTTGAGCCAACAAACAGATGTAATTTAAATTGTGCATTTTGTGCAAGAGAAAATATGGAACGCGAATTTGATATGTTGGAATTTGATGTTTTTAAAAGAACTATTGACAGCTTGCCGAGAGGAACTTATATAACAATGACTGGAAATGGTGAACCTACTCTTAATGTATGTATTTATGATATGATTAAATATGCAAGTGCTAAAGGAATGGTTATATCATTAATTACTAATGCATCAGCTTTAAATGAATCAAATCGTAAGAAACTAATTAATAGTGGTATTTCGCGAATTCAGTTATCATTTCAGGCATTAGATAAAAAAACAAATGAGGAGATTATGAAAGGGAGTCTATATGAGAGAGACTTACTTAATATGCTGAAATTAATTCAGGAGATAAGGTTGGCAAAGAAAAAAATATATATAAGTATTTCTCGTGTTGATATTCCAGAAACAGCCGAATACAAGGCGGTTACAAGGAAATTTTGGGAACAGATGCCGATTGATAATTATTATGAGGGTACATTACTTAGTTTGCAAAGTGATTCAAAAATGTTTGTAGAAGGAGATTTAAAGGACTACAGACCATGTGCAAGTCCATGGATTTCTATAAAAATTGCTGCCAATGGGGATGTGGCGGGGTGTCATCAAGATTTTTCTAATAAATATATTTTGGGAAATATTTATCAGAATACTTTAATGGAAATTGTTAATAATATTGAAGCTATTAAATATAGAAAAGCATTGCTGATAGGAGATTGGGATTATTTGGATAGCATTGGATATAGTGGTTGTAGATATTGCAATACATGGGGATCGATAGTTAGGCAAGATATAAAAGGAATTTTGGAAAATAATATTCCGGTTAGAATGGGATTGGTAATTCAGGAGATAGCAGCAGATAAACCCGAAAATAAAGATTTTTTGAATAGAGCTATTAATTGTTTAGAAGCTGGAAAAATTGATTTGATATCAGAATTAATGGAATGCAAACAGGATGAATAAAAATTAATTATATTGTTAATTCATAAAAAAGGAGTTTAAATATGATTGATGCACATATGCATTGGCCTAAAGAAGGAAGTAATTTCGAAGAGAAAATTAGATTGTTAAATAATAATATGAATATGCAAAATATAGAAAAAGGAATTTTGTATTTAATAGATGATTGTGATTATATAGATGAAAATTATAAATTAAATTTTGGTACAAATATTATTCCTTCTATTGCATTAAATATTTTTGAAGGTGATATTGATGAAAAGTTGGATAATGTTCAGAAATATGGAATTAAAATAATAAAAATATTGCCATATGAGCAAGGGATACATTATGAACATTTCAAACAAGTGTGTGAGTATGCTAAAAAAATTCAAGAACGTAATATGATTTTAACAATATGTGGTTCTTATGGCTCAAAAGATGTATTTAAAACAAATGGTGTTGAATTAGCTGCAGCTGTTTTAAATTCAGGATTTGTTAATCCGTTGATAGTTGCACATGGAGGAATGGTCAGGCAATTGGAAGTACATTCGTTGATGTGTGAGTTTAGAAATTTATATGTGGATTTATCGTTCACAATTCCTTATTGGTGGGGATCGCATATTATTGATGATTTATATTTTATGTTAAAAAAAGACAATTTTGAACATACATTTTGGGGTTCCGATTATCCTTATCAGTCATATGAATTAGCAATACAGTATTTTAAAAAATTTTGCAATAAATATGATATATCTCAGGCGAATAGAGAAAAAATTTTGAAGAAAAATTTTGAAAAGTTTTATGAGGAGTTTATTAAATAAATGAAAAAGCGAGTTGCGATTCGTTTAGATGCAGGACCTGCAATTGGGTCAGGACATTTGATAAGATGTCTAACAATTGCAGATGAGTTATTTCAAGAGTATGGAGTTGAAGTTGTATTTATATGTAGAAACCAAATATCAATACAAATAAAGTATCCTATAATTTATCTTAAAAATGAATACAATATGCAGTGTAAGACATATTCATATCCGACTTTAGATGACGAAATAATGGAATTGGTTTCTGTTTTGAAAAATAAAAAAATAGAAGTTTTGATAGTAGATCATTATGGCGCAGGAGATAATTATTTTAAAAAAATTAGAAATCATATTAAATATCTGTTTGCTTTGAATGATGGATTAGAATGTAATGTCCCGGCAGATGGAATTATAAATGGTAATCTGTATGGGATATTTGCAAATTATAAAAAAATTCCGATGCAATTATTAGGAGGTCAATTTACTCTGCTAAGAAAAGAATTTTGTCAAAAGTTTGAACATAAAATAAATAAGAAGATGGAAAATATATATATTACTTCTGGAGGAGCTGATCCAACTAAGTTTTGTTTTAAAATGATCCAATCGATGTATTTATGGAATAAAGATATAAACTACCACGTTATAGTTGGAAGTGATTTTGATGATGAATATGTATTAAAATTTAAAGATTATGATGTTATAATTCATAAAAATGCAAATATGAAAGATTGTATGTTACAGGCGGATTTGTTTGTTACAAGTGCGGGTAGTACTTTATATGAGTTGATAGCAACTCATACACCTTCAATTAGTTTTTGTATTTCCAAGGATCAGGAAATGTTGGCTAATACTGTTTGGAATATGGGATTAAGTGCAGAAGGTGGAGAATTTTCATTATTTGATGAACGTAAATTTAGGTTCTTACTTAATGAATATTCAGAATATATGACAAGACAAAATCAAAGTGTTAGAATGAATAACATTATATCTGTTAATGGTGCTAATAGAGTAGCAACTAGAATATATAACAGAGTGTTTGGAAACGATAATAGCTTATGTTTAAGAACAGCAAAAAAAACAGATTGTGATTTATTGTTTAGATGGGCTAATGATGAAACTAATAGAAATAATTCGTTTTCAAAAGAAAAAATTAAATATGTAGATCATCGTAAATGGTTTAATAATAAATTAAAAGATGCGAGATGTCATATATATATTTTGGAACAAAATGGTGTAGAAATTGGTCAAGTTCGATTGGATGGTGTAGAAGAGGCTGAGATTGATTATTTTATTTCACCAGCATTTCGTGGTCAGGGATTGGCTAAAAGAATGTTGCTTCTAGTCGAAAAAAAAGTGAAAAATTCAAATTTTGGAATTAAAATGTTAGTTGCACATGTTTTAAATTATAATATACCTTCAAGGAAGGTCTTTGGTAAATTAGGATATCAAGAAAGAATTACAGCTTTGTATGTAGAATATACAAAAAAATTATGACTAGGAGGATGTTATGAGTGTAGTTTTGGTCGTAGCAGCGCATCCTGATGATGAGATTTTAGGAGTTGGAGCTACTATTTCGAAACATATTAAATTAGGAGATATAGCATATGCATTGATTCTTGGTGAAGGTCAGACTTCTCGTTTTAAAAAGAGAGAATTGGCCAATGTGGATTTAGTTAATGAATTGCACAAAGATACCTTGAATGCCGCTAAAGTGATTGGATTTAAAGACGTTTTTTTTGAAAGTATTGCAGATAATAGATTTGATTCTGTTGATTTGCTGGATGTTGTAAAATGTGTTGAAAAGCATGTGGAAAATCTTAAACCAGATATTATATATACACATCATGGTGGTGATTTAAATATAGACCATCAAATAACGCATAAAGCAGTTTTAACAGCAACACGTCCTATTGGAGATTATTCAGTTAAAGAGATTTATGCATTCGAAACAGTATCTTCAACAGAATGGAATTTTGCCATTCGGGAAAATGCATTTATTCCTAATATGTTTGTTGATATTTCTGAACAGTTTGATATAAAGTGTCGGGCAATGGAGGCATATCGTTCAGAACTTTGTGAATATCCACATCCGAGATCATTGCGTATGCTGAAATGTATTGCAGAAAAATGGGGGGGAACAGTTGGAGTGGAATATGCAGAGGCATTTGAAACGATAAGAGTAGTAAAATAATAGGATTATATTTAAAAATATTAAATATTAGGGGGAATGATTATGTTTATACCATATGGACACCAATCAATTTCTGAGGAAGATATAGAAGCAGTTGTTGAGGTTTTGCGTTCTGATTACCTTACAACCGGGCCAAAAGTAGAGGAATTTGAAAGAAAAGTCGCAGATTATGTAGGGGCAAAATATGCAGTAGCTGTTAGTAACGGGACGGCAGCTCTTCATATTGCATGTCTGGCTGCTGGAATTGGACCAGGGGATGAGGTGATTACTACACCAATTACATTTGCAGCTTCTGCTAATTGTGTTTTGTATTGTGGAGGGACACCTATATTTGCAGATATCAAAGCAGATACATATAACATTGATCCGAAAAATATAAAAAGAAAGATTACAGACAGAACAAAAGCAATTATTGCTGTTCATTTTACCGGGCAACCGTGTGAGTTGGATGAGATTCATGAGATAGCTAAAGAACACAATTTAATTGTAATAGAAGATGGTGCACAGGTGCTTTCAGCAGAATATAAAAAACAAAAAATTGGTTCACTGTCAGATATGACAACATTTAGTTTTCATCCGGTAAAGCCGATTACAACGGGAGAGGGTGGAATGGTTACAACTAATGATGAAGAATTGTATAAGAAATTGAAGTTGTATCATACACATGGAATTACAAGAGATAAAGAATTATTATTAAATGATGATGGTCCTTGGTATTATGAGCAGCAAGCCCTTGGATATAATTATAGAATTACGGATATACAATGTGCACTCGGCATTTCACAAATTAATAGATTAGATGAATTTGCTGAACATAGAAGAAAATTAGCAGCAAGATATGATGAATTGCTAAAAGGTGTTGCTAATATTATACCTCCTTACCAGCATCCTGATTGTTTAAGTAGTTACCATTTATATATGATTCAAGTGCCTGCTGAGAGGAGAAAAGAAATATTTTGTAAGCTATGTGAGAATGGCATAGGTGTAAATGTACATTACATTCCGGTTTATAAATTGCCATATTATCAAGAACATGGTTATAATGATGTTTGTTGTGAAAATGCGGAGAACTTTTATGATAGGGCAATAACATTGCCTCTGTATGCAGATATGACAGTTGATCAAGTTGAATATATTGTAGAAAAATTAAATGAAGTTGTAAATTAATTCTTTTTAATGGGATAACAAAACACACACCAATTAAGAATCATAATTAGTGCGTGTTTTGTTATTTTGTATTTTTAATAAATAATAATATTAAATTCAACTTAATCGTTAACTGTCAATGCTATTGTAGTAGTTGTAGCATTAGAATCATCAAAAACTACTTTTAAATATACTACAGTACCGTTTACAGCACTTGCACATGCATCCGCAGAAACCACTATATTGCCATTTTCATAATAAAATATAGATGGAATAGATCTATATGTACCAGTTTCTGTTGCACAATATGTAACAGTTGCGTTTGTTGCTATTGAATCACCAGCACCTAAATTAACAGGAATTGATAATTTGTTTCCTTTTGTAAATGAAGCTGTCTTTGCAACACTAGGAGCTACATTTGTTGCTTTTGTTAATGTCCATTTTACATTAACATTACCAACTTGAGTAACAGTAGACCAATCAGCAGCCTTATTAGATGCGCCTGTAAGATTAAAATCAACTTTAGGGAATTCAGAATCTGCTACATCGTCTTTAAGAACATATTCATATTTATCTGTGTTATATTTAACTTGATAATTTTCTGAATTAACACCAGATAAACTTGTTTTAAGGGTTGCTTTCTTTGTATCTGTATCCATTGTATTTGTAGTACTTCCAGAAGTTAAAGCAAGGTAAATTGCAGGATCTGTTCCATCAAAAGTTTCAGATGAAGATAATTTTACAGATGGATCAATGTTTTGTGCATCTGCTTCAACAGATACATCAACAGGAGATGTTCCTTTGTTTTTGGCAGTTAAAGTATCACTCTTACTAGTATAGTTTCCATTAGTATTCTTGAAAAGCAAAGTAGCTCCATCTTCAACTGTTGCAGATTTAAAATCATCCTTTGCAGCACTGCTGGTTTGAGATTCTGCAATGAGCCCCTGAGGATCAAGAGTAAACTTAAATGTAGCCTCAGTAGCTGTTGGTAATACAACGGCAAACACATCTTTGTTTACATAACCTTCTAATGAACCATCACCAGTCTGATTTCCAGTAGCTGGTGAGTTTGATTCAACAGTTTCTGCCATTGCACTCATAGGTGAAAGAGCGATAGCTCCTGTCATGGAAAATACCATAAGTTTTTTTAATGCGTTTCTCATAAAATTATTCCTCCTTGAATAAATTATTTTGTGGCAATCATTTATGAACATTAATCGTTAGAGAAAGATTCAACTTGCTTATTGGGTTACTTTTTTCATCAAGAAGATGATAAGTAAGTGTACAATCATAAGATCCTTTTTCAAGTGCTTTGTCTAATGTAATCTTCTCTAAATGACTACCTATTGATAATATTGGCGATTCATAAATTTTGTCACCTGTGTCTGTGCGAACTATATCAAAGTAAACTGCATTCTTATTGGAAGTAGAATTCTCTACATATGCGTTTGTAGAAGCTGAATCTCCTTTTTCAAACTCCCATGTTGTATTCATCGTGACTTCGTATGTACCTGTCTCGACTTTTTGATTTTTTAAGTCATCAAGTACATCATCCAAATTGTCAGGATTTACTACAACATTACGCTGATTAGAAGCAGTGTCTTTCGATTTGCCTCCTTGAGTAAAAATTACTACACCGACAATTACTATGATAACTGCGGCGATGCCGATTATCACAGGTAAAATGCCCTTTTTCTTTGTGTTCGCTTTTTCAGAGGATAACTTCTCTGAAATTCGTTCTTTGTTGTTCGAATTCTCAGACATTATTTGTTCCTCCTTGAAACATTATGATTGAAAATAGTTTGAGTCTATAAACTACCAACCATGTTATTAAATATATCGGATGTTTTTGGCAAAGATTAAGCATTTTTTGAAAAATTGTCAATTTTTTGGCAAAAAAACCGAATTTGGGTTTAGTATGGGTGAATTGTAGACTTATGATAAAGATGAATGTAAATAAAATTTTATAAAATATCCTTATAATATGTAGAAATGATAAGGAAATGTCGAAATATACAATAAAAGAGTTGTAATTTAGGGCTATATTGAAGGAGGTCTGAATATGAGCATGAGAAGAAAAATAGTTATTATAACAGATTGTACGGACGTAGCTTTTTTAGAGATAAGAGGAGCAATATATTCCAATATTGTTAATACTAATGAAAATTATGAAATAGAACCAATTGTAAAGGTAGATAATTATAATATTACAAATACATCATTTTTGGTGAGATTAATAGCAGAGATATATCCTTATGGAACATTGATTAATGTTGTTGTACATCCGTCAAAAAGAAGGGGAGAAAGGATTGTTGGAAGAACAGAAAAGAAAGGAATAATTTTCGAAGGGACTAATACCGGGGCATTTGGATGGTTATTAAAAGATTTTGGCTGTAGTGAATTATATGAAATAGATGATAAGGGATTTGTTCCTTTTGGAGGAAAATATGTTCATGCACCTGTTGTGGGAAAGATTATCTCAGGGTCTCCTTTGTATGAGTTTGGAAAAGCATTTGGAATAAGTGAAATAAGGGATGTAGATAGATTCGATGGAACTATATTACATATAGATAATTTTGGTAATGTTAAATTTGTAGGAGATATTATGGGGAAAAAGGGAGATAGATATACGGTAGCAATTGGAAAGAAAAGGTATCAGGCGGTATATTGTGACAGAATGATGGATATGGATGATGGAGAATTAGTGATTTTATAAAATAGGACAAAAAGGGGGAAAAACAAATAATTTAAAAATAGATATATTTCTTGTAAATCCAGCAAATAAAGATTTATTTGAAAATAATAGATATTTTTTGGATACTATAAAACAAAGGAACAGAAATGCAGAAGAGAAAGATTTTCAACAAATTATTATAGATGAAAAAATGAAAATCTTAGGATGTATGTATTCTCTGACTAAAATGAAATCTAAGTTTCTGAACATTAAAATTTATCTTATTGATAATATACCATTTATAGATATAGAAATGACTAAAGATAATAATATGCTTGCATTGGAATTTTTCAGATCACATGGAAATTATAAAAAATATCCGTGTACGATTATATATGAGGGTGAAAATCTTTATTATGATTGTTATGAATTTTATATTGGTATGGAAAGGGAGGGAGCTAAAGAAATGACAATAGAAAGTTTAACGGTTGATCGTATAATTGAAATAGGGAATGAAGCTGGACTTAAAGACTTATCAGAAGATATGCTTAAAGATTTTTGGGATAAAGAAATTGTTAAAGAATCAGAGCGATACATATAATGTTCAGCAACATGAAACATGGTTTTTTGAAAGTAAACATAATTATTTTACGCTTTTTTGATTAACGATAATTATAAATGTGAATAATATATCATTAGTAGTATTATTTCTAAAAAATATTGCATAAAAAAAATAAATGGTATATGATAGAGTTGGTGTAATGAAAAAACATTCTATAAAAATAGAATAGAAGGGATTTTGGTTTGTCTATGAATAAAAAAAATATCGCAATAGGGGGTATCATATCAAGGATTTTTGATGAGGAAATTGAAAAAGATATGTATCAATGGTATGAAGATACGGTAAGTGGGGAGTGGGATTATGTTGTATTTGTGGTGAGAAGAAGTTATATATTAGCACAAATATTAGAAAAGGCTACGGGATATTATATGTCAGATGTTGAAAATACTGTATATTTGACAGATGCATCCATGTTTTTGTGCTGCTCTGAATTTGCGGAATACTACAGAATAAATGGTCGCTTTCCTAAAATTTTATTGTGTGATGATCTTTTTATTCATGGAAGAAATCTTAATCATATATTGGAAACAATGGAGAAGAGATTAGAAGAACTATTATGGGATGTAGATGCAGATATTTTGAAACAGGAATTTTCGAGGGCTGTATCAGTACATGTATTAATTCGTACAGATGCCGGTTCATATCTTATAAATAGGTATGGTGCAAATTTTAACTATGTACGTTACGAAAAGGCTGAAAAATGGCATAAGCTATCAAGTGATTTTTCTTCTTTAATTATGGAAAGTGATAATGCCAATGCAGCGTATATCTACTCTCAATCTTTAGAAAAAAATTTCGTTGAAAAAAAGATTTTAAATGATAACAATTTTATTCAGACATCATATCAAGGTGAAAGGGAATATATAAAAGTTTATCTGAGTAAGGATAATAATGCAATAAAATGTGTTCCTACACTACGAATTGTGAAAAACAAAGAAACAGATGGATACAGAGCCATTCCTTTTGTTTTTTTTGCAAATTATGACAAAACTACCACTGATAGGCTGTATAGCATTGTTTTGAAAAAAATAGCTGATGAATATGAGTATGGCGAAAAGCATATCAGGTATATAAAATCGTTATATGGTTTGAATAAAAATAGAAGTTTCAGTGAATTTTTTACTTTTATATTTAGTAATACTCTTTTACATCAATTAAATATGGATTATAAAATAAACCAAGATGATGATATGGCTAAAGTGGATTATGAAATTGAAAAGCTTGTCCGAAATTATTATCAGGGTGATATGCCAGAGTTAAGGAAAATAATCAAGGATTTTGTAATGAATCCGCTTTTTAAAAATGTTCAGGAACTATATGATTTTTTTGAAACTAATCTTTCCGATGAGTATGTTTTTATAAAATTTCATCAAATTGATGATAATCCTGATGCGAAAATGATAAAAACATGTTTAGAAGATAAATTTTATAAGAGTGGCTGGGACGAAGAGAGAGAAGCATGCATATTTTTGGAAAATCGCTTCTATTCAAGTGAAAACAGATTTCAAAGAAATACCGATGACTGTGCAAAAGTTATCGGAGATATAATTGATGAGTTAAATTTAGGCTTAAATGGCATAAAAGTCTTTTTTGCTTTTTTTATGCAGATGATGGATGCAGGAATTCTAAGTATATCGTCTAATGCAGGAAAGAATTGTGAGGTGTTTGGATTAGCACAATTTGTTAAAACGGGGGAACAGGCATTACTGATAAAACCCTTAAGATTTTATAAATATTTACCTATGTTAAATGAAGTTAAGGAATTTTGTGAATTGCATAGAATTGAAACGGAGGATGTTTTGAAAAAGATTATCCAAAGTGATTTTGAAAATTACACTGCAGAAGATTCACAAGGAGTTACAGAAAAGGAGTTGGCTGATTTTCTAAAAGAGTTAGATGATATTAATCAGGAGCCTAAAGACTGGCTTAACAATTATTCAAGCAGACTTGAGAAAACGGAGTCTAAAAATCTTATGGAACAAATAAGTTCATTGATAAAGTATTTAGATGAAAGGAACACTATGAAAGAAAGAGCAAAAGAGGTTTTAAAGACGCTAGCAGTTTAAGCAATAAGAGACAAAGGAGAGGGTTATATGGAAAATTTAGATTTCAATGAAGAAAGTTATGTGAAAAAAATACGAATTATACACGGAGAAGAATACAGAGAGAAGATAGAGACAGATTTACAGAAAGAAGATTTCTTTTTTGAAAGTTTTAATGAGGCTAATAGTATTTTAGCCTCTATTATAAAAGAACAGGATGCTGAAAAAGTATATATTGAAAAAAAAGATTATAGGTATACCGAAAGAGAATATATATATAAGGACATTGAAAAGAAAAATAGCTTGGTTGATAAAATATATATAAACAATATAATTACGTTTAATGCGGGAAGAGGTCAGGGCAAAACCAGTGCATTACATACATTTGCACAATGTTTAGATAATTTTAATAGGTATGCTGAAAATGACTATAAAAAATTATTTGATGAGTATGTTTCAAAAAAATTTAAGATATTACCAATAATTGATCCTACAGAGTTAAATGGTGAATCTATAATTAGAGTTTTTGTTGCACAGTTGTTTAAGTTTTATCAAAATATTACAGAAAATTTGCAAGTTACTACGGAAACAAAAAGTAAGCGTTCGGAAATTCTTGAATTGTTCCAAAAATGTTATGACAATATAAAATATATGCAGGGAAGTTATACTAATAGCGAATGGACTAGTGATTTAGAAAGTCTGATGAAATTAGGTAATGTAACTGAAATAAAAGAAAACTTAACGGAACTCATTAATGAATTATTTAAGTTAGATGACTTATCAAACATGAGATATAATCATGGAAAACCGTATGATAAGCTGGTGGTGAGAATTGATGATACAGATTTATGTATGAGTGATGCCTTTGATATTTGTGAGGAGATAAGAGAATATCTGTCTTTAAATAATGTTGTTATTTTGATGGCACTGGACATAAGACAATTAAAATATGCAATTTTTCAAAAATATATAAAAAAATACAAACAGATATTAAGCTTAGGTGACGAGGATTACTATAAAAAAAGTTTGATAAAAAAGTGCGATTTTATGGCATCAAGATATGTTGAAAAGATGTTTCCAAATGGATATGTTATTGATCTACCTATAATTGATGAGGTTGTCAAAAAAAATTATCCAAATATAAAAATTGATTATAAAATAAAAAGTAATGGTATGTATGTTGATGCAAGTAATACGGGTTCATATCAAGATAGCAAAAATATGCATGAGCAGATATTAAATTTGTTGTATGAAAGAACAGGAATTATTGTTAAGAGAAGAAAAGATAAGGTACATTTTATTTTGCCGGATTCGATGAGAGCATTAAATCATTTTTTAAGATTGCTATCAGATATGGAACCAATTAATATTAATGAGCTATATGATTTAGAAGAATCACTAGAACTAGATACAATTAAAGATGAAGATAAAAGGGATATAAGGAAAAAAGTCAAAAATCAGAAAGAAAAATTAACTAAAAATTTGCATGATTTAAAAATGTATTATTTGAATTATTGTAACCCTAATAGATTAGGACTGGAGTTAAGTGAGCAGTTTGTCGAAATTGCGGATTCAGACAATGTTTATCAAAGTCTTGGAGAGTTAATACAAAAGTGGTTTAAAGATAATGAAAGAGAACATTGGGAATATTCAGATGTTGCTGCTTTTTTATATCAACAAAAAGATTATAATCTTTTATGTGAATCAATAGAGGTATTTTTAGATATAATTATTCATGAAACTTTCATAAGTATGATGGACAATGAATATGAAACAATGATGTTTTCTAATCAGTTCAAAGAGATTATAGCTGTTAATACGGGAAAGGGAGAAAATCGACAAAAATATAAAGTGTTTAATTTTGATACTGACAAAGAAATTAAAAATTCGTTTTTTATACATGATAATAATTATACCAAGTTTAGTTTAGATGAAAAATTAGGGTTTGAAGCCTTTTGCAGAGGTTTTGATTCAGAAGATAAAGAAGTGGAACTTTTTATAAATGATGGAAATGATTACTGTCTAAATAATAAAGTAAATAGGATAAATTATGATATATTAAAAATATTAAATTATTATTTTGATAATCAGAGATATGATCTGCAAAATTATGACATATTTATGAATTTAGCAACAGTTCTTATGCTTAGAAAGGCTGCAAGCAGTATTTATGAAAAATATTCAGATGAAATTAGTGTTGAAAGTTGGGATAAAGTCATATTGGATTTAGTTAACAATATTGATGAAAATATAAATGACAATTTAGGATATTTAGGTGTTAAGTGTGACTTAGGAAGTAGGGTTTATAATATTTGGAATAATAACATTTTAAATTTGAAAAAATTGTTTTTGTTAAATAAGACTAATTTTAACCGAATATTTGATAAGACTTGCGAAAAAATAGAAGATATATTAAAACAAAGCGAAGAATCGGGGAAAAGAATAAGAGAAGAACTTGATAAGTCTGATAATGAAATTGCTAACGAGAATGACGATTTTTTTAATCTTATTGAAAAATTTAAAAAATTAGCAGATGAATGTATAATAGATTTGCCATTTATAAAGTTAGCGTTATCAGGTGCAAATGAATTAGAAGATGTATCTAAACTTGTTGATGATATTAAAGAAAAAATAGAAGAAGAGGCTGAAAGTTTTACAGATGAAAACAAGTTCGTACATAGTGCAAACTGGCAAGATTATATTGATAAAAGATTAACAGAAATTATTAAAAAAATTAAAAAGTAATGTTAAGGATTTGAGTATTGAGTATTGAGTTTTGTGGGGGAAAGTATGTTTAGTAAACAAAAGCGTGAAAACTTGGATATTATTTTTCGAATGACTTCACCTGGTCTGACCGTGCAAACAATTGCAGACTATATTTATAATTTGAAAGAGGCATATATGAGTGTGCGAATAGACAGATATTCGCAGGATGCATATGATTATTTTGGTCAGTTGAATTTAAAAAATTATTCCATAGATGAGACAAAGATAAGATATAAAGCACTGAGAGATGAAATTGCAAGTTATGGTGGGGCATATGTTTTTGGGATGTTAGCTTCATATGCGGGGGAAGTATTAGATATCACGGATGGAAAGATTGTCTGTAAAATGGAAGAGATATTAAATTGGAATTCAATATGTTCCAGATTGGGACAGGACATTTTTACGACATCATGGATGGCAAAGATTGATAGTGTAAACCATGTGAGGGGAAAGTTTAAGTTTGACTGGCCATCTGTATTAAAGACAGATGATTTTAAGCTGAATAATATTTTAAAAGAAGGAGTGGCAGAAAATCACTATCATTTACATGGCTCAACGCAATCATTTTCTCTCTCATGGATGTTTTTGATGAATTATCCTGAGAAAATAAGGGAGATTTATTGGAAAAACAAGAAATTAAATACCAGATATGTCGTTAAAATTTCTGAAGATAATAATGATAATAATGATAAGAATTTTAATGCAACGGAGATGTTGGTATATGCATCATATATTCGTGCACTTTTATTTTGTCGGTTAGTTGAGCAGCATTCAGAGAGCCAAACTGGTGAAGAATATAAAAAATTTGATAAGCTGGATTTAATAGAAAAAGAAACTAAGGCGAGGAATTTAGTAAGAAAATTAAGATATATTTATGGACATTCATTTGAACTGATGAATAAAAAGAAAAAATGCCTTGATTATGCGATATGTGACGAGCTATATTATGTTGATTCAGATTTGTCAATCAGGCTGTTATGTGGAGAGAGAGCCTTTTTATATAGTTGTTTTAAACTTGTATATGAAAATAAGATGTCTTTGCTTGAGCTTATGATGTTGTATTCATACCTTGTTATCAAAAGCAATTTTAGAGGAGAATTAATTCAGATAAATAATAGGACAGGATTTCAAAACTTTTCTAAATATCAGGACAGAAAAAATATAATTTTTGGAGACAATCAGGAATATTGGGAAGAATCTATAAGATTATCGGTTGTAAATGCTTTTTGTGAAAATAATTTAAAGGCATTAGAAGCAAGAATTATGCCTAAATGGTCTCCGGAGGAGATGAACATTGAAATACGAAGATATGACAAGATGGTAAAAAGTGCAGGTTTGAAGGATATGTCAAATTTTTACTATATAACGCATTTTGCAAAAAGTTCTATTACAAATGATAATCAAAAGCTTAAAGATAAGGTTTTACTTCCGAGAAATCATAAAGTGAGAACAAGAGTCGAAAAACAAGCTAAAGCATTGAAAAGTTATTTTGTTGGTAATTATGCCATAACATTGGAAGAACATAAAGATAATTTAAATAATGAGAAAATACTGAAAAATAGAATTTGTGCAATTGATGCCTGTTCGAATGAAATTGGTTGCAGACCAGAGGTGTTTGCAACGGCATTCAGATATTTAAGACATTTGGAAATAAAACCAGATGAAATACAAGGACAATTAGTATCGCCGATTAAAGATATAAAAGTTACATATCATGCCGGGGAAGATTTTTTAGATATTTGTGATGGTCTTAGAGCCATAGATGAGGCTGTTAATTTTTTGAAAATGAAAAAGGGAGATCGTTTAGGACATGCATTAGCTTTAGGAATAAATTCAGAAGAATATTACATATTTAAAAATTTAGAAATATATATGACTAAGCAGGATATTTTGGATAACTATATATGGATATTATATCGTTCATTGGAATGGAATATTGAGATTGATTCTAATAATAGAGAAAAGCTTAAGAAAAAGGCAAGGCAGCTTATTCAGGAAATTTTTGAATTGGATTCAATTATTAATATTGATAATGAAAGTGAAGTATTAAAAGATTATGGAAATGTTCTTCAATTGTATTATGAAAGTTGGTTATTAAGGGGTGATGCTCCGGAACTATATAAGAATGGTGGATTTAGAGAGTTGTCAAATGCTGTTATTCCTAATGACTATACTGAATATATGATTGGAGATAAAAAATTAAATATTTATAGGCAAAACAAAATGACGGCTTATCTATATTCGATGTATCACTATGATAGAGGAGTAGAAGAGAGAGGATTAAAATCAGAATGGTTTCACGTCGAAAAATGGTATATAGATTTGATGGAAAAATTTCAAGACTATTTAATGAAAGATATTGCTAAAAGAGGAATATCAATAGAGTGTAATCCTACATCTAATCTTCTTATTGGCTCATTTACACAGTATTATAAACATCCTATTACGAGGTTTAATAATTTTGGACTTGAAAAAAATTGTAAAAAGGTTCAGTTGGAAGTGTCAATAAATACAGATGATCTTGGAGTGTTTGATACTTCAATAGAAAATGAATATGCGTTATTACTAAATGCGATTTGCAGACAGAGACATATTGAAGGAAATTACAATGATGAAGAAGTGTATGCATATTTTGATCATGTTAGAAAGAAAAGCTTGCAAATGAGTTTCATAGAGTTAGATAACAAATAGCATGAAGTTAGAGCAGAAGGTTAATGATAAATTTGTTATAGAATTATAGTATTGGAGTCACTCAATGAACATAAAACTAAAAACAGGATGTATATATGCATTCATATCTGCGGATGATACCGCTTCCATTGTCTTAAAGAAAATGAATAACAGGGACAATGGCGAAAATTTTAATATTACATGTTTAAATGGCAAAGAAAATGTTAAGTACGAGATGAAAAGTATACAGTTTGTACCGGATGATATTGTGTGTTATTCGGATATGAATGTGTGGCAGTTTCTTGCTGGTGGGGTGTACTGTGAGATGAAAAAAAGCAGAACGGAAATGCTACGTCTCGCAGAAAAATATCTTGAGATGTTTAATATAAGTAAAGATACAAAACTACTTGAACTTACTTTTGAACAGGGACATCTGCTTGCTATGATTGCATCTTTTATAAGAGAGCCTGAAATGTTATTGATGGAAAGACCTGATGATATGCTGGACATGCCGGTATATAAGAAGGTTGGAGATATATTAAAAAGGTATGCAGATGAGGGAAATATAGTGATTGCTTCTTTTGACAAATTTGAAAATGCAGGGATAGAGTGCGATTATTATCTTTTTATGGAAGATGGGGAGATAAAATTTATCTTCAATAAGGAAGATATTCCAGGTAAAAAAAAGCTGGTCGTCTTTAAGAAAAGTGATATATGTGAGTTTTTAGAAGGTACATCTGAGAAATATACAGTTAATAAAACAGATAACGGCTATGAGCTTCTTTTTGATATATCTGATATGAATCATATACGTGATGTTATTTCAAAAGTTGATTTTGACGATATATTAATTAGAGATTTGAGTATGAATGAATTTATTTTTAACTATTATAAAAATAATGTGTTAACTAAAGATGTATGATGAGTGCTTTAGTATGTTGAGGATATGGGATGAAGACAGTTATTTATTATGAATGGGTCAGAAGAGGAAAAAAAAGGTGTATAAGGTGCTTGGCAGGTTTGGGCATTGTTATGATGCTTTTTTTTGTACCAATGCTGATTGATAGACTTTTACCTGATTTTAGTTATAATTATATGAAATGGCCGCAGTATATAAGAAATATCATGGGTATGAGGTCATGGCATAAGACTTTGTGGCTTGATATTTGGCAGATAGGTTGTATTTTATTTGCGTTTGTTATAAATTGGCTGTTTATGTCTGAGATTGCTGAGAGTATTATAAATGAAAAAAAACTTGAAACAGATATATATTTGTTTAATGCAGGTGTTAAAAAGAGAGAACTCCTTTTTGGAAAGTTTTTGTTCTATTTTGTGGCTTATGTGTTTGAGATTGCGGGACAGTTTATATTAAATACAGTTTATTTTATGGCTGCTGGTGCTAGAATAAATTTGTACATGATTACAAATTATCATATGGTTATGTTATTGGTAGGATTTATAAATCTTACATTTGCAGTTTTATTTGCGGCAGTTGCTAAAAAGAGTTTTTTGAAAGCAAAATCATATATTAATGGTTATTTGTTTGGATTGTTTGTGGTTGCAAGGATTCCGGCGATATTCAGTTTTATAGGCAGCTTTATGAGTGAATATGATGTCAAAGGTGCGATTATTGACAAAATGGATTTGTGCAGCAGAGTGTTGGCGGGATTTGGAGACATATGCCCTATAGCATGGTGTCAGCCGTATTTTAAAGTGGCGGCAGTGCATATTATATATGGTGTTGCGATTGGAGTTATGGTATGGCTTACATCAATACTCATATATAATTCGTCAAAGGATATGTGATATATTACAGGTACAGGACAATAGAGCTGCATTATCATAATGATGTTGTGGAGTATTATGAATGGAGATGAGTGTTATTTATGAAGAATATAGCGAAAAAGTTTAAAGATATTTCCAGCAGAAAAAAATGCATGTTTTTATGTATAAGTATAGTGACACTTATAGGAGTTGTTATTTTGAATGGCTCTGTAAGTTATGCGGAAGATACATATAGCATATATGGAGTGATAAGAAAATCAGCAGAAGAAAATGAGGTTTCATATACAAATAGCAAAGGCAGTTTGAGTGACACTTCATATGATAATGAAACGAAAACTACTACTGTAAAGAGTGACGATGATTCAGAGGACGAACCATATAAGGGACCAAAGCATAATGGCAAAGGTCAAAATGTAGTTTTATCGGCTGCATCAGCGGGAGAAAATACTAAAAAAACAGATACGTCTGATGAGAATAAAGTGAGTAGTGAGGACAGTGGTGAGAAAAGCAAGAGAAAAAATAAAAGTGAAAGCAATACAATTAGCAAATTGGACAATATAGATACGTCTGATTTGTTTTCAAATGATACTATTGAGGGGATATCAGATGAATACAACAATTATGAAATTGTAAGAGGAACAATGCCGACAGTTTCGGAGATTATGAAGAGTAATATAACAAAAGAATATTTTTATCAGGGAGCAGTTGCGATAGGTCAAAGAGCTGATAGTAATTACAATTTGCGCAGTATTATTGATAAAGATATTGTAAAGGATAGTTTTTATACTTCATCCTCATCGAATAAAAAAAGTAGGAAGTCTGCTTCATCTTATGTATATGAACCTGGTTTTGTTTCAACGGGAAGTGCGATAAATATAGATGAAGAAAATATGGGCTTAAATTCAGAAATGACAACAGATGCGGATGCAACTGTTGCAAGTGCTGGTGCTATTATGTTTACAAATAAAAATGAATTACAAATAAATTTGAATAATAATAATCAAGTGTATGCACAGTATGCAGACAAAATTTTGTTCAATACGGATGAAATGGATACGTTAAAGATTGACTTTCCGGATGATTTTTATGGAGATGTTGTTTTAAAGGAAGAAGCACAGGTCGATAGTGATGTGATACTGGCAAATAGGAGAATTCTTGTTGATACCTCAAAACCGATTATTGGAGTATTGACTGGGAATAAGACAAGTTATGATATAAAGATTTCGGAAAATGGGGATATTATTTCCGGATTGAAGTCAGTGGAGTGTTATATTGACGGGGAAAAAATTGATATTTCAGAAAATAATGTGACGAAAGAGGTATGCCTTGGATATAATGTAAAAGTTCCGGCAGAATATGTGGTATCACTTACTCCTTCGGAGGGAAAGCATACATTATATGTGAAAGCACAGGATAATTGCGGAAATGTTACAGAAGAAAAAAAAGATATTATCGTAGAAAAGCAGATGCCGTTGTCAGTCCTGACATTGAAAAAATTTGTTATACATATTGACCCACAGAAATTGAAGTGGAAAGAACAGATATATTCTGATGCTGTCGTAATGAAAAACTTAAATGATTATGATATAAAAGCCACAGTATCAGATATAAATATTGAAGTGAGCAGAGAAAATGACAAATACAAGAAATGCAAGATTTATATGGTAATGCCTGATACAGGCAAAAAAGTATTACTTAAGAATGGGAATAATACAGGGTCGTATTCATTTACTATACCACATGGGGATAAAATTAAGCAGAATTATCTCAGATTTGTTGGAAAGATATATGATGACAAATATGGAATGTGGAAAAATGAGGATATTTCTATAAACATGAAAACCAGTTATGAGCGAATTGAATAGTAGGGACTATTTCTAAGAAAACTTATAAAAATATCATTATGCAAGGGTCGCAGCTAGTAATGTATGTTTATATACAAATTACCGGCTGTTGGCTTGATTTGCCAAATACCGATAAAAAGGATTGGAGGTGTTTGTAGACGGAGTTTTTAGAGGGAAGGTATATATGAATATATTAGTATATCGTTACAACAGTATATGTGAAGATGCAGTAATCAGAGGACTAAAAGAACTCGGACATACTGTACATGAAGTGACATTGGAAATAGAAAATAAATCTCCGTCAGGTAAGGAAATTTTGGACACTGTTACTACAGGAATAGAAAAAATAAATGCAGATATTATATTTAGTATTAACTATTATCCGGCACTTTCCGAGATTGCAAGAGTATATAAATTATTATATTACAGTTGGATAGTAGACGCTCCGGTTCTTGAGTTATATTCAAAAACTATAAAAAACAGATGTAATCGTGTATTTATTTTTGATTCCGAATTATATAAAGAAATATCAGTTTACAATCCATACAATATCTTTTATCTTCCTTTAGCTGCTGATTGTGACTTCTATCAGAATGCAATAAGAAGTGCCTCATTAGCTGATGTAGAAAAGTACACACATAATATCAGTTTTGTGGGTTCGTTATATACTGAGAAATGTCTGCATGATAAGGTGAAAAACTTATCATCGAAAATATCAGGTTACCTTCATGGAATAATGAAAGCACAGGAGAAGATTTATGGTTATTATTTTGTAGAAGAACTTTTAAGTGATGATGTAGTAAATGAATTTATCAAAAGTTATGATGGATTTTATCAATCTGGAGAAGGCGATTTTCTAACAGAAAAAAGAACGCTTGCACAATTTTATATGGGAAATAAAATTACGGCTATGGAACGTATGGATACATTTAAGAGATTGTCGGAAAAATTTCAAATTGATATTTATACGGCGAGTGATACCAATGAGATTCCCAAGCTTAGAAATCATGGTACAATTATGACGCACACTCAGATGCCGATTGTATTTAATAAGAGTACGATAAATTTAAACCCCACCTCAAAACCTATACGAAGTGGCATTCCTTTAAGGATATTTGATTTGCTTGCATGCGGAGGTTTTGTGTTAAGCAACTACCAGTCTGACTTATTAAATGATTTTGTACCGGGAGAAGAACTTGACATTTATTCAAGTATAGAAGAACTGGAAGAAAAGATAGAATATTATTTAGCTCATGCAGATATATGTAGGGAAATTGCCTATAACGGGTATGAGAAAGTCAAAAAGCATCACACCTATTCGATAAGACTTGAGCAGATGTTTAGGCTCGGGGAACATAGGAAAGGATGAGAAGTTGGGAGAAGAGATTCTTCCCACATTTTGTATATCAGGAAATTGTAAGAGTATAGAATAGCTGTGTTATAATGCGTACAGTAAGTATGGTTTAAGTAAAAATCAGGAGGTGTGTGTATGGCAAAGGTTATAAGCATAGGAAACCAGAGTTTTGAATCAATGCGTGAAAGAGATAATTTTTATGTAGACAAAACATCTT
>ERZ772897.599-NODE-599-length-43212-cov-5.596821_pt1 | contig 43212 bp, 42 predicted proteins | sample MGYA00512125_ERZ772897 | MGnify/ENA primary metagenome ERZ772897 (study PRJEB29015, sample SAMEA2737660) | human gut metagenome | biome: human gut; feature: human-associated habitat; material: faeces | place: China | collected 2012 ... | reverse complement strand
ATGATCATTTCGGGGCTTGTAGTCAATTTAAAGAGTATTATAAGGATGTAGAGATATTATCATCAGAAGAGGCAAAATTATATATAGAAAAACTAGAATTATTTTCGAAATATATAATGGGTGGAAAAAGTAATATATTCATGGATGAGAAACTTAAGAATAGATCGCCAAAAGATATATCTATAGATACGGTTATAACTGAAGGAATATTAAGTATAAATAATAAAAAGTTTGAAGTTTTTAATTTTAAGGGGCATACTCCAGGAAGTATAGGTGTTTTAACAGATGATAAAGTATTATTTGTAGGAGACTTATTAGTAGGCGAAGAGATGCTTTCGAAATATGATTTTTTATTTTTATTTGATATTTGTTATTTAAATGTGGTTTTGTAATTGTTGAAAATTTTAAATTTTGAATTTCAAATTTTATTTTTGTGGTTATTATGATTAGTATTATTATTAGAAATATAAAAAGAAAAACCAATATATCACCTTCTTTTTTTATGGTGTTATTAGTTTTTCCCTTTTTTTAATATTTAAACTATTTTCTTTTCTTCTACTGTAATATCTCCAAAAATTTCTTCTTGACTAGTCTCTACTTTGCTTCTTCTTGATAATTCAAGTAATCCACTAAATGCTGTTACAACTTCTTGTTTTTCACGTTTTTTTAATGAGAATAACTTATTAAATACAAATTTCTTTTGTTTTGTTAATACTTTATACATTTCCTTTACTTTATCTGCAACTGTATATTTATCAACTAAAGCTATTTTTTCAATATTTTTTGCATTTTGATTTATCTTAACACTATTTCTTTCAACTAATGCCTTATATATCTCTGGTATTTTTTCTGATTCATAGTCTTTTTCTAGTTTTTGCTTTGGAAGTTTTATTTGTTCTTGTTCTTTATAAAATCTATTTGCATAGATTAGATAATTTTCTTTAAATACTTTACTAATTTCTTTAAATTTTTTATATTCAATAATTCTTCTTATTAACTCTTCCTCTGTTATTTCTTCTTCTTCCTCTTCTTGTTTTGGTAATAAATTTTTTGATTTCAAGTACAATAATGTAGATGCCATAACAAGAAATTCACTTGCTATTTCTAAATTCATTTCTTCCATAGCATTTAAGAATTCTATATATTGGTCTGTTATATCACTTAAATTCACATCATATATATTCATTTTATTTTTGTCTATTAAATAACATAGTAAGTCTATTGGACCTTCAAAATTATCTATTTTTATTGAATATTTTTTTGTTTCTAATGTTAGTATTGACATTGTTTTCTCCTTGTTTTTATTTATTGTTCTTCCATAGCTATGTTTATATTTTCTATTTTATAGCCTTTTTTTAATAAGTATTGTTTTATTTCTTCCATATCTACTGAAGTTGATTTTTTGTATATGATATTACTTGCTGATTTTTTTTCATACTCTTCTAGTTCTTCTTTATTTTCGTAGATGTAGTCTTCTACATCATTTTTATTTAGCCCTTTTGCTAGAAGTTTATATTTTAATTCTTTTATTGATAAATTTTTCAAAACTATAAAGTTATTTATTGTTTTTCTTATATATTCTTTGTCATCTATGTATTTTGCTTCTTTTAGGTATTCTATTATATCTTCTAATAAGTTTTCTTCCATTTCTTTGGAGAATTTTGTGCGTATTTCACTCTCTGTTCTTTTTTTGTATAAGATATATTTTAATACTTTAGTTTTTCCTTTATCAAATTCATCTATGGTATACATTTATTATTCCTCATCCTCAAATTCGCCATCTTCATTTACTTCTGGTAATTCTTCTCCTAAGCTATCTTCAAATGCTTTTGCAAAATTTGCTCTAACTTTTTCTTCTACTTCTTCTAGAATTTTTGGATTATCTTTTAAATATTTTTTAACATTTTCTCTACCTTGTCCAATTCTATCTCCATCATAGCTGAACCATGATCCACTCTTTTCTATTATGTCCATATTTACAGCCATATCTAAGATATTTCCAGCTTTTGAAATTCCTTCTCCGTATACTATATCAAATTCTGCTTCTCTAAATGGTGGAGCTACTTTATTTTTGATTACTTTTACTCTAACTCGGTTTCCTTTTACTTCTCCATCTTGTTTTATGTTTTCTATTTTTCTTATGTCTAATCTTACTGATGCATAAAATTTTAATGCTCTACCACCTGTTGTTGTTTCAGGATTTCCAAACATTACTCCTATTTTTTCTCTTAATTGGTTTATGAATATTAATACTGTTTTTGATTTATTTATTGCTCCTGCTAATTTTCTTAGGGCTTGTGACATAAGTCTTGCTTGAAGTCCCATATGTGAGTCTCCCATGTCTCCATCTATTTCAGCTTTTGGTACTAATGCTGCAACAGAGTCTACTACTACTACATCTAATGCTCCACTTCTTACTAGGCTTTCTGTTATTTCTAAGGCTTGTTCTCCTGTGTCTGGTTGAGATACTATTAAGTTGTCTATGTCTACTCCTAATTTTTTAGCATATACTGGGTCTAATGCATGTTCTGCATCTATGAAAGCTGCTTCTCCACCCATTTTTTGTGCTTCTGCTATTACATGTAATGCAAGTGTTGTTTTACCAGATGATTCTGGTCCAAATACTTCTATAATTCTTCCTCTTGGAACTCCTCCTATTCCTAATGCCATATCTAAGCTTAAAGCTCCTGTTGGAATTGCTTCTATTTCCATTGCTTTAAATTCTCCAAGTTTCATTACTGAACCTTTTCCAAATTGTTTTTCTATTTGGCTCATTGCTGCCTCTAAGGCTTTTTTCTTTTCTACATTTACTGCCATTTTTTGTTCCTCCTTAATTTGAACTTTTGTTTGATAAATATTTTATATCATCAAATATTTGTTTTGTCAATATCTTTTTTAAAAAATTTTTATTTGTACCAATCTTTTATATTATAAAACTGATAAAACCAGTTTGGTTCTAAGTTTCCATGTAAGTTTGAATTATATGCAACTGTATATTTATTATTATACAAACTTATATATGGAATTTCAATTTTATATATTTCCCCTAGTCTCTTATAATTTTGTTTTATTTTATTTTCATCTGTTGTATTTTTAGCTTCATTTATTAAATTTTTCACTTCATCATTTGAATAATTAGCTAGATTATTGTCTCCAAAAAATGTTGATAAATCTGGACTTATTGAGAGATTCATACTACACAAAATCATATCATAATTTTTATTTTGCAAATAACTATTATATTGTTCATTATTTGCTTTTATTATATTTATTCTTATTCCTTGATTTTCTAGTTGTGTTTTTATGTTTTCTGCCACACTTACTCTAGTTGTATCTGTTGATTTTACTACAAAATTTAATGTTATTCTTTGAGTTTTATAATTTACTGTTTTTTGCCAGTATTTATATTTATAATTCCAACCATCATCTACTAATATTTGTTTTGCTTGTTCTAAATTATACCCTGAACTTGAATCTTGTTCTTTATAAACCCAAGAACCATAATCAAGTGGAAAACTTGATTGATAATATTTGTCTCCATATATACTTGATACTATGTTAGATTTATCTATAGAATAAGCTATAGCTTTTCTTATATTTAAATTTGATACCAATGCACTTTGAGTATTAAATGCTATAAAGTCGTGTTCTCTTCCTTTCATTTCCTTAGCAGTATAGCCAATTACGCCTATATAATCTGATAAATTGCTATTTTGGGTACTAACTAAATCTATATTTCCAACTTTAAATGCATTATATAATTCTCCTGCTGTTGAATATAAATTTATTGTTATTTTTTCTAAGGTTAATTTCTCATCTGTTTTCCAATAATATTCGTTTTTTTCTAATATGATTGCAGAAGATTGCACTTCTGTTACTTTATACATTCCTGTTCCAAGTGGTACTATATTAGGTGTAAATTCTTTATCACTATAATACTTACTTGATAATATTGGAAATGTTAAATTATATTCAAAAAACGGAACTTCTTGATCTAATATTATTTTTACTGTTGAATTATCTACTGTTTCAACTTTTATAACATGTGCAACATTTGCTGAATAAATTGTATCTGAATCTTTTAATCTATCTATTGTAAATCTTACATCATCTGCAGTAAATTTTTCTCCATCTGACCATTTTACATCTTCCCTTAGTTTTATTAAATATTCTGTATCAGACTGTTTTGCCCATTCTTTTGCCAAACTTAGCTCTGCTTTATAATCTGTTGATATTGTTACTAAAGAATCGAATATAATCTTTGATATATCTTGTATATTTTTGTTTTTGCTTAATATTGGATTAATACTGTCAAAAGATGCAACACCTAATTTTAATTCTTTTGTTATTTCTTCTGTTTTTTCTTCTATTTGTACTTGTTGAGTATCATTTTTTTTCTCATCATTTTTTATTTTTATAATTGCAAATATCATTATTCCTATAGCAAATATTATAAAAATGTATTTAGAAAAATTCGATTTCATAATCCACCTCTATCTTATGTTGTTATCATACATTAATTTTGTTATTTTTTCAAGTTCTTTATTAATATTTTTGAATTAATGTTTCTAAATAAAAAAATACTACTATTAAAATTATAATAGTAGTATGCCGATATTTAACATAATTATCAAGCTATTTGGTTTAATAAATTGGCTAAAAAAATCATTGAATTGTCTTCATTCAAGATAGTTATTGTAAAATATATACCTTTAACTTCTTTAATCTTGCAATAAACCAATCCAACTTTTCTAGCTTCATCTTCTACAATTCTTACTATGTTTTCTTTACTTCTCAATTTAGTTGTATAAAATGTAATTTTATATATTTCATTTACTTTTCTACAATCACATATTGGATTACATACTTTTTTACCTCTTATACATCCATGTAAATTTTCCTTTATCTTGTTTTCCATTCTACTGATATAAGATTGAGAGAAACCTAAATTTTTACCTATTTCATGCTGTTTTACTCCTGCACTTTTCAGCAATAATACCGTTCTTTCTTTTGCATCATTTAAATTTAAAATCCAATTTAATGCATTTTCCAGTACTTCATTTACGTCTCTATCTTCATAATAATTACTTTTATCAGCTATTATTTCCGATAACACTAATGTATTTCCATCTTTATCTTCTGATAATATATCATCGATTGATTTTACATCTAAATGTTTATTTTCCTTCCGTAAATACATTAAAATTTCATTTCTTATACACTGTGATGAATAAGTTGAAAATTTAACATTTTTTGTTTCATCAAATGAAGATGCTGCTTTTATTAGTCCCATTGTTCCCTCAGATACTAAATCATCAAAATCAACATTTGATGAAGAAAATTGCTTTGCTACATACCGTACTAACCCTAAATTATTAGTAACTAATTTTTCTACTTTTTCTTGCATTTTTCTTTCCCCCTCAGCTTTTATTAAATATCTAATTAAATAGTTACAACGATATATTTTAGTCTTTTTTATTGTTATATACATATATTATTTGTAAAAAACTGGAAATATTTTACAAAAATTAGGAAACTATTTTTTCGTAAATAATATTAATTTATTAACAATATTACATTATATGCTAAAGTTGTGCACATACATAAAATTATTCCACAAAGTGTTGGTAATAAAAACGCTATTCCAGTCCATTTCCAACTATTAGTTTCTTTTTTTATTGTAAGTAGCGTTGTAGCACATGGAAAATGTAATATTGTAAATAACATTACATTCATTGCAGTAAGCATGTTCCATCCATTTTGAATTAATATTTGACCGATTTGAATTGTATCTTCTATTTTTACTAAAGCTCCTCCTTTTAAATAGCACATTAATATTATTGGTAAAACTATTTCATTTGCTGGAATACCTAATATAAAAGCTGTTAAAATGTAACCATCTAACCCCATTAATTTTGCAAATGGATTTAAAAAATTTGCAATTATTGTAAGTAGACTTTCTCCATTTATTCCTATATTTGCTAATAACCATATTACTAATCCTGCTGGTGCAGCAACTGATATTGCCCTTCCTAATATGAATAATGTTCTATCAAATATGGAACGTACTAATATTTTTCCAAATTGTGGTTTTCTATATGGTGGTAATTCTAATACTATTGATGATGGCATTCCTTTTAATATTGTATTTGATAATATTTTTGATATTATTAATGTCAAAAATATTCCAAATATTATAACAATAATAACTGCTAGTGTTGATAATATTGATGATAAAAATCCATTTCCTACCGAATATGCCCCTGCAATAAATATTGTAGCTATTGATATTAAAAATGGAAATCTTCCATTACATGGTACAAAATTATTTGTTAGAATTGCTATTAATCTTTCTCTTGGTGAATCTATTATTCTACATCCTGTTATACCGCAAGCATTACAGCCAAATCCCATACACATAGTTATCATTTGTTTTCCACTACAACATGCTTTTTTAAAAAATCCATCCATATTAAATGCAATTCTTGGAAGATACCCCAAATCTTCTAATATTGTGAATAATGGGAAAAAAATTGCCATTGGTGGTAACATTACTGCTATAATCCAAGTTAAAGTCTGATATATTCCATTTATTAGCATGTCTGATAACCATTGTGGACAATGTATATAATTTGCAAAATTTATTAGTTTGATTTGTATTGAATTAAATAAATTAAATAATAATTCCGATGGATAATTTGCACCTACTATTGTTATCCAAAATATTAATCCTAAAAATAAAATCATTATAGGAATTCCAAATTTTTTTGAAGTTAATATTTTATCTATTTTTCTATCTCTTCCACTATAATCTCTATCTTCAAAACTACATACTTCTTGACTGACTTCCTCTGCTTTTTTTACTATGTTACTTACAATTTTATCTTTAAAGTTTTTATTTGTTATTCCTGATTTTTCTAGATTATTTTTTATATATGTTGTACATTCTTTTATATTTTCTGCTTCCAAATTGATATTAAATTTTTGTTGAATTGTTTCTAAGATTTTTTCTTCTCCGTCTATTATTTTTATTGAAATCCATCTATACAATTTTTCTGATATTTTATTTTCTTCTAAAGCTAATGGAATTCCTCTATAATTTTCTTGTTCATTTTCTTCATATGTATTAATTAACTCTTGTTCAAGTATATCTATATTTTCTTCAATTTGACTACTATATTTTATTTTTTTAGGATTTGGTATTATCTCTTTTTTACATACTTTATATATTGTATTTTTTAAATTTTCTAAAGTACGTTTGTCTCTAGCTGTTGTTCCTACTACTGGAACTCCTAAAAGTTCTTCTAATTTTTTTAGATTTATATGTATTTTTTTCTTTTTTGCTTCATCTAATAAATTGACACATACAATGATATTATCTGTTATTTCCATTATTTGAAATACTAAATTTAAGTTTCTTTCTAAGCAAGTGCTATCTACTACAATTATTGTTGTGTCTGGCTTTTCGAAGCATATATAGTCTCTCGCTATTTCCTCTTCTTGCGAATTTGACATTATTGAATATGTACCTGGAATATCTACAAGATTAAATTTTTCATCTTTTATCATAAGATTTCCTGTTGCATTTGCAACTGTTTTTCCTGTCCAGTTTCCTGTATGTTGATGCATTCCTGTTAAATTATTGAATATTGTTGATTTTCCTACGTTTGGGTTTCCTGCTAGTGCTACTGTATATGTGTTTTCCACAATATCACCACCTTTATTTTGTTATTTAAATATATGCCTTTTTGTTTAAATAATTACAATATTAAAAGAGCTTCCACACATTTTATGTATGAAAGCTCCCCATAATCTTTAATTAACGATTGATAATCGATGAGATATACTTGTAATCAATACCATCAGCTTTAACAATCCATTCATCTCCATTTCGGACTTCTCCTCCCAAACTCTTTAAGACATTAGCTATGCTTGCATTGATATCATTCATTTCTGGTTTATCTTCCTGATACGAATGAACTACCATTAGTGCTTTTGCCTTTTCATTTGGTGCGGTTGAATAAAGATAATGATTGTCTTTTATAAGCCATAAAATTGCACAAACGACTAAATCCTCCAAAGTTCTTGTTCCGCCTTTGACTGGTGAAATCCAATCAATTGTAGGGCAATCAAAACTTACACGTATCTCATTGCTACTCTCTGAATAACTTGGGTCATAGTTATATCTTACCTGACCCCGAAACTTAGAGCTACCATCGTGTTCTACCTCGAGAATATCAAGATAGCAAGTTGGAATACTACCTGCGCTTATTGAAGCGACCCTTAAAAAGACTTTTCCTGAATGATGTAACATATCTTATTCCTCCTTAATATATAAAAGATATTTCTATTATAACACCTTATTTATGTAAAGTCAATTTTATAATAAAAAAGAACCATTTAAAATGATTCTTGGTACCAATGGTGGGACTCGAACCCACATGGTTTCCCGCACGATTTTGAGTCGTGTGCGTCTACCGATTCCGCCACATTGGCATATATGATATATGCTAATATATATTAGCATATATCTAAATAAATGTCTAGTACTTTCAAAGCTTTATTTTGATTTTCTTGTTCTAGTTTTTTCCTTCTTTTCTATTTCTTCATCAAATACTACAATTTCATATTCATATACTTCAACATCTTTTACAAGAACTTCTGAAAAATCATCCTTTTCATCTTCTAATTTAGCAACTTTAAACGTTTTTTTACTTAAAAGATTTAAATGTAATTTTGCTGTATTTAATATTAACTTTGTTGATAAATCCATTCCAAGTGGTAATGTTTTATTTTGATTATCATAGAAAATAATATTAGTAAATGCAACTCCATTTGTGCCTTCTTTTACATTTATTTTGTATAAATTAATTTTATTTCCATCTTCTATCATTGCATCTTTGATTTCTTCTTCTGGATTTATGTTAAAAACATTAATTTCTTTGTTGTTTAATTTATCATCTAATACTGCTTTGTATACTGGTAAATTTTCTGGAATTACACCTTTTTCTAAAGCACTTGTTATATTTTTTATTATAGATTGTAAAGTAAGTTTATAGCCTATTTGTTTTGTATTTTTGTTTACATCTAAAATATTATATTTATCTCTTGGTAATTCTCTATGTTTTTTATTTTTTATCTTTTTAACTTTTGTATTGTCTTCTATTAAATTACCAAAAATATCATACTCTTCTGCTAAAGCTTTTTCATCAATTGATTCTTTTTTGATTTCTTTTAAACTTTTTTCTATATCTTCTGGCATAATATCATTTGTTTTTATTTTGTTTAAAATTCCGACTACATTCGTTGATGCTATAAAGGTAGCATCTATTTCTTCTTTGCTTAAATTTTTTCTTTGCATTCTGTCTAATTTTTTTCCAAGTTCTTCAAAGTCTTCTTCATAGTCAAATATTTTTTCTATTCTTTTTATTACATTTACTTCTTCTAATTCCCCTTCAGGAAGTACTGCCATTTCATCTTTATTGCTATATTTCCAAAATTCAAATATGCTTTTTTTATGGCTATCTATTTCTTCTATAAATTTTGCCGCATTTTGAATTTTCTTTTCCATGTTTTTGTTTTTCAATTTTAAAGCATTTACATCCATTAAAAGATTTTTCATTTCTGTTTCTAATTTTTCTAGTTCTTTATAATTTTCTATTAATTCTTCTAATGTGTATACCTTTTTAATTGGTATTTTTTTCTTTTCTTTTTTTGCTTCTTGCATTGCTTTTGGTAGTTCTTCTTGATTATTTTCTTCTATTCCTTCATATTCTTGTTCTTCTGCTTCTTTTCTTACTTTGTTACTTTTTTTACTGTATTTGAAGAAATATTTTACTTTTCCAAAGAATGATTTTTTACATTCTAAAAATGTTGATATTTGTTTTTCTTTAGCTATATATTCTATATCTTGCTCTGCTGCAATTTGTTTTAATTCTTCTAATTTCTTTTTATAAAAACGTATTTTACTTCTAATTTCTTTTCTTGATTTTAGTGCAACTTTATATTGGTCTCTTATAAAACTTGTCATGTATTTATATTGGATTTTTTGGTCTTCTAAATAAAATTCCAAACTACAATTTTCATCTATGTTTGTTGTAAAATTAAAGTAATGTGGTAATTCTGTTTGTAATATAAATAATGCTTTTATTAATTTATAGAATTCGTTTGCTTCTTTAGCTGTTTTTAATTCTATTTTATATGGCGTTTTTATTTTTCCATATACATTTGTTTCACCTATTATTTGAATTGATAATTCTTCATTTTTGTCATATACTTCATATATTAAAGGCCAGTCTTTTGTAAACATCCATAAGTAATTTTCCATGTCTTCGAAGGCTGATTTTGTCCAAAATTTATTAGAATATTTTACATTACTTACTGGTACAAATATTTTTGCATTTTTCTTATTTTCAATTTTCTTCTTTAATATGTAGAAAAATGTTGAGTAATCTGTGTCTTCTGTTGGAACTATCATGAAATATTTGTCTGTATTTTCTGAGTAATATATTTGCCATAGGTAATTTCCTTGATATTTTATTTTGAATGGTATTTCTCTATTTAAGTTGTTTTGCTCTTTTTCTACATTTTCTACATCTTCTATATTAAATTTTTTTAACATATTTAAAAATGTTGTATATTTTAAAATGTTTTCTTCTTTTTCATTATCTAAGTATTCATATAAAGGACTTGCTTTTTTGTATTTTTCTCCTAATTCTTCTAGTCTATTTGTTGGAGATAACAGTATTTGTAAATCTTGTATAGGAATATAACGATATTGCCTATATTGTTTTTCATCATAAAATCTAGAAACTCTAAATTCTAGTGGCTCAAATTCTTTTAGTTTTTTTGGTATGTTATCTAGTTCTAATCCTAAATATTCTAATTTATCTTCTATTCCCTCTATTTTTTCTTTTTTCTTTCTAGGCAATTTCAATATCTCCTTCCATTATTTTATTATTGAATAAAAATTTTCAAACTGATATCCTTGTTGTTGGAAAAATTCTATTAGTTTTGGTAAAAATTCTACTGTTACTCTTTTTGCTTGTGCATCATGCATTAGAATAACTATACTGTTTTTGTTTTGAGTTGTTTTTTGTAAATTATTCATTAGATATTCTTCATCTGGACTACTTTTTTCTGCATCACCTGTTAATGCATTCCAGTCAACATGCATTATATTATTTTGTTCTAATAGTGTTACTGCTTCTGCTTTTAGGTTTGCATATTTTCCACCAACTGATCCACCAGGGAATCTAAATAAGTGTGAATTATATTCTGGTACATCTATTGCTTTTGCAACAGCTGAATTACATTGGTTAAATTCTTGTAATACAGTTTCTGGCGAAGAATATATTTGTGAATATTGATGAGAATACCCATGGTTTGCAATATAATGCCCTTCTTGATATGCTCTTTTTACCATTTCTGGCATTTTTTCTACTTGTGTTCCTAGTACAAAAAATGTAGCTTTTATATCATTTGATTTTAATATATCTAATACATCTGCTGTATTAACTGATGGCCCATCATCAAAAGTAAGAAATACTCTTTTAGTTTCTGATTTATATATTCCTTTTATATTTTGTTTTCCTTCATCAGTTAATTTTGGAATTTTAGCTTGTCTTTCTCTTTCTTGTTTTTGTAATTCTTCTTGCTTACTTTCATATTCTATTAATTTTTGTTCAAATCTTTTTGCACTTTTTAGCCTTATAGTTGTATCAACACTATAATATATAATAAAACCTAATGTGATAATTATTAAAATTACTATTATTGTAGTAAAAATTATTCTTTTTTTATCAACATATTTTTTCATACTATATATATTATAGCCCTGATATTGATCCTTTTTATGAAATAAGTTCATTATTACATCCTCTTATATTATTATTTTTTCATAACTTGTTTTATATATTCAATTTCTTCTTCTGCATTTAATCTCATAAATATAGGTTCACCTTTTTCAATTACTTTTATTCCTTTTAAATTTTCGTAATTGTTTAGGCTTTCCCATGTTTTTAATTCTTCATTTTCTATTCCTATTTGTCTTAATATATTTTCAGATGTTTCATTCATAAATGGTTTTATTAATATTGCTATTTGTCTTAAATTTTCAATTAGATGATACATTGATGATTCTAGTTTTTCTGTTTGTTCTTCTTTTGCAAGTGTCCATGGCATTGTTTCATCAATATATTTATTTGTTCTTGATACTAAATTCCATATTTCTTGTAATGAATTTGCTATTTCAAAGTTTTCAAAAAGTTTTACAAATTTTTCTTTTTGTTCTTCACAAGCTTTTTCTATACTTTCATCAGCTTCATTTGGTGTTCCTTTGTATTCTGGTACTTGTCCACCAAAATATTTATTTACCATTGATACTGTTCTGTTTAATAAGTTACTTAAGTCATTGCATAAATCAAAATTGTATCTTTCAACAAAAGCTTCTGGTGAGAATAGTCCATCTTGTGATGTTGGCATTTCTCTTAATAAGAAGTATTTTGTTGCATCTAATCCATATCTATTTATTAAATCTTCTGGATATATTACATTTCCCTTAGATTTACTCATTTTTCCATCTTTCATTGTTATCCAGTTATGAACAAATATTGTTTTTGGTAATGGTAAATCTAATGCCATTAAGAATATTGGCCAATATATTAAGTGGAATCTTGCTATATCTTTTCCTACTACGTGAACATCTGCTGGCCAGAATTTTTTGAATAATGTGTCATCATCTGACATATATCCTAAGGCTGTTATATAGTTTGTTAATGCGTCTAACCATACATATACTACGTGTTTTGGGTCTTTTAATACTTTTATTCCCCAGTCAAATGATGTTCTTGTTACACATAGGTCTTCTAGTCCTGGTTTGATAAAGTTATTTATCATTTCTTGTTTTCTATATTCTGGTTTTATAAAATCTGGATGTTCATCATAGTATTTTAATAATCTATCTGTATATTTTTTCATATTGAAGAAGTATGCTTCTTCTTTCATTGTTACTACTTCTCTTCCACAATCTGGACATTTTCCATCTACTAATTGAGTTTCTGTAAAGAATGTTTCGCAAGGTATGCAGTATTTTCCTTCATACTCTCCTTTATAAATGTCTCCTTGTTCCATGAATTTGTCAAATATTTTTTGAACTATTTTTGTATGTCTTTCTTCTGTTGTTTGAATGTAATCATCATATTGTATATCCATTTTTTTCCATAGTTCTTTTGCTATTTTTGCCATTTCATCTACATATTCTTTTGGTGTTTTTCCTGCTTCTTTGGCTTTTATTTCTATTTTTTGTCCATGTTCATCTGTTCCTGTTAACATGTAACATTCTTTTCCTCTTAATTGGTTATATCTTTTTAAACTATCTGCTACTACTGTTGAATACGCTGTTCCTATATGGAATTTTCCACTTGGATAGTATATTGGTGTTGTTACGTAAAATGTTTCTTTCATTTTTTGTCACCCTCTCTTCTTTTTTTCTTACTTATGTTATCACATTTTGTAGGTTTTGTCTAGAAAATTTTAGATTTATGTTTGTTTTTTATTATTATCTATTGTAGCCACAATTTCATTGTGATATAATTCAAAAAAAACATTAGGAGATACAATTATGAAAAACTTTTTTATTATATTGGCAATGAAAATACTAAATCTTATACTAAAAATATGTCATAAAAATGGAGGGAACTTTTTAGGAAAAATTGCATACGATTGGAACCCAAAGATATTCAAATATTTTAAAGTAAATTGTCCAGTAATTGCAGTTTCAGCAACAAATGGTAAAACAATGACAAATAATTGCATAGGTTATACTCTAAAAACTGCAGGTTATAAAGTAGTAAGTAATATTGAAGGGAATAATATGGAAACTGGTATTCTTTCAACTATTTTAAAGAATTGTACTTTAACTGGAAAAATAAAAGCTGATTATCTTGTATTTGAAGTTGATGAAAGCTACATTCCTGTTGTTTTTAAAGATTTTAGATTAGATACCTTAGTAATTTTGAACTTTTTCCGTGACCAATTAGATAGAAATGGAGAAGTTGAGTCTTTAATTTTAAGAATAAATGAATTTTTAAAAACTTATAATGGAAATTTAATTTTAAATAATGATGACCCAAATGTTTCAAGACTTGGACAAGCTAATCCTTCAAATGAAAACATTTATTATTTTAGTGTTGATAGATATAATTTTGCAACAGATACAATTAAAGAAGCTGGAGAAGGCAAATTCTGTCCTTTCTGTAAAACACGTTTGGAATATGAATATTATCAATATTCTCATGTTGGAAAATTCAAATGTCCAAATTGTAATTTTGGTGATAATGAAATATATAAATCTGCTTCAAATGTTGATTTAAAAAATAGATGTTTTGATATTGATGGAACTACTTATAAAATAAATGGAAATAGTATTTATTTAATTTATAATTACACTGCTGTATATTCTGTTTGTTCTTTATATAACATTCCAAAAGAAGCTATTCAAAAGGCTTTTGCTAATTTTAAACTTAATAATGGTAGACTTGAAGAAATAGAAATTAATGGTGTAAAAACAATAATCAATCTAGCCAAAAACCCTACTGGAAGTAATGTGAGTCTTCGTATATTAAATGAAGATGATGATGAAAAAGAATTATTATTTGTCTTAAATGACAATATTGCAGATGGTTTTGATGTTTCTTGGATTTGGGACATTAATTTCAATAATTTAAATAATGTTACAAGAATTGTAACTTCTGGAACTAGAGCATATGATATTGCAATTAGAATAAAAACTAGTGGGTTCCCAGCTGAAAAAATAGAACCTTATTTAAATTTAAAAGAAGCTGTTAAAAGTTTATATAAAACTTCAACAAAAAAATATGTTATTGCAAATTATACTGCTTTGCAACCAACAAGACATGCTTTAAAAGAGCATAATACTTCAAAGGAGATTTAAAGTTTGAAAAATAATTGTAAAATACAATATTTTTAATCAAATTTTGTGCCTTGTAAGAAAGGAATGTTAGTAAAAATGAAAGAAATTAAAATTTTATATTTATACCCTGATATGTTGGAATTATATGGAGATTATGGAAATATTCAAGTTTTAAAATATAGAATTGAAGCTCGTGGCTATAAAGCTATTATTGATAGATATTCTATTGGTGATGATGCTCCAAACTTTAATGATTATGATATTGTTTTTGCTGGTGGTGGTGCTGACAATGAACAAAGTATTTTAGCTGATGATTTAGTTAAATATAAAGATAATATTAAAGATGCTGTAAATAATGGTGTGTTTTTCTTACTTATTTGTGGTGCTTATCAATTATTTGGTAAGTATTACAAAGGCGTTGAAGGAAATATTATTCCTGGTCTTGAAGTTTTTGATTATTATACAGTTGCTAATCCTGATAGAAAGAAAAGATGTATTGGAAATATTGTTATTGAAGCTACTTTAAATGGTGTAGAGACTAAGGTTATTGGTTTTGAAAATCATGGTGGACAAACTTTTGATATTTCTAATTCTTTTGGTAAAGTTCTTTTTGGAAATGGTAATAAATTTGGTGATTCAGAAGAAGGATTTTTTAAATCTAATGTTATTGCAACTTATTTACATGGTCCACTTCTTTCTAAAAATCCAGAACTTGCTGATTATATTATTAAATATTGCTTAGATAGAAAATATGATGAAAATGTTGTTTTAGAACCAATGAATGATGAGTTTGAAAATTTATGTAGAGAACAGTTATTAAATAGATTTTTAAATCAAAACTAAAAAAGTTCAATAGAGAATTACTCTATTGAACTTTTTTAATCACAAAATTTTTCCATTAAAAACAATTTCTCTTGAGGTTTTATTATAATAACCTTTTTCTAAAACTTGCTCTTGTTTCCAATTATATTTTTTTATAATACTTGAAAATTGTTGAATCTTATTTTCCGAAATACTAATTAACGGTTTATTTGTTTTCAAATAATCAAAAGATTTTTCTAATAAAGCTGTTGCAATTCCTTTGTTTCTTTGCTCTTTTATAACAAAAATTGAACAAATTTTTTTCTCATCTTTTTTTCTTTTCAATATTGCAACTCCAACTATTTTTTTGTTAATAGTAGCTATAAAAATTTCTCTTGTCCCATTTAATATATCAGGTACAACTTTTTTCCAATACCATAAAAAGAAGTTTCGATATTCTTCTGAAATATCATCCATAAAATTATATATTTCTAAAACAGTATTAGAAAATTTTTTATGATTTTCTTCTATATAATTAGAAAGTTTCAAAATTTGATACATCATATCAAATCTCCTTTTTGTGCTTACATTATCACTTCTACATTTTCTAATTCAATTGCTGGTAAACTTGCTATTAAATTATTCTTTGCAAAAATAACAGAATAGAATCCATCTAAAAGAAATCCGTTTTTGTCTACTATAATAGGTTTCGGAATATGGTAGTATTTTTCATAACATTCTACTACTTTTTTATATTTAGCATTTTGTGTACAATCTCCTAACCGTATTTCTGTTATAATAGTCGATATTTTTCTTTTTGATATCCATTCTTTTGGAATTTCAAACTCTTCCCATTTTTTTATGAATTCTTTGTAAACTTTTAAATCTTTTAAATATGTCTTACTGTTTTTTCCAGTCAATTCTAGTTGTTTATACTTTGCGTATTGTTCCTTTGTCATATTTGATTTTTCACTATTACACTTTTGACATGCTGGTAATAAATTATTAGTAATAGTGGGTCCTCCCATATCTTGTGGGTAAATATGATCCATTGTCATTTTCTTATCATTGAAAGTTTTTCCACAATATCCACAGATATGTTTTCCTCCTTTTAATTTAAAAGTCAATTCAAAAATCACATAACGGTATGATGCTTCTTTCCGTATTTTTAGTACTCCATCTTCAACAAAAGCATCGTTTTTTTGTTCTGCATTCCCTATAAAAAATCTTTCTGGTAAATCCATAATCATAGATACTACCTCCTTTGCTTTTTTTTTATTATATAAGTAAAACTTAAAAATATCAAGTCAATTGCCTAGTATTTCTCACTTTTATTTATATTGATTTTCTTTTATAACTTTTCCTGTTTGTAGTGATTTTTTTACATCTACAATTTTTTGATTTGAAGAACCTCTAAATTGTAATTTCAAATCTCTCTTATCTTCTTCAAATTTACCATCAACTATGACATCAATATATTTTAGTAATTCTCTTGTTGTTTCATTATCTTTAGCCATTTTTCCTACAACATCTTTCTCAAAGTCGAATCCCGTATAACACCAAATATTTTTATTAGGAAATTTTTTCTTTACCTTCTTTACTAATGGTAATAATCCCTCTTGATTTCTAGGTTCTAATGGTTCTCCACCTAAAAGAGAAAGTCCTGATATGTAATCATGATTCATATAATCTATTATTTGTTGTTCTTCTTTTTCAGAGAATTCTTTTCCATAATTAAAATCCCATGCACATTGATTAAAACACCCTTTGCAATGATGATTGCATCCACTAACAAATACTGATACTCTAACACCTTCACCATTTGCTACATCTATCTTTTTTATATCTGCATAATTCATACCACTCCTCCAATCTTTTTCTTACATATGTAGAACTCTTTGCTTTATTTCTTTAGTCTTTCCTGCATTCCAAAAATTTTCTCCTAAATATCCACATGTTCTTCTAACTACTGTCATTTTGCTATGATCTTTGTTTCCACAATTTGGACATTCCCATTCGTTATTATCATTTATTATTATTTCTCCATCAAATCCGCAAACATGGCAATAGTCTGATTTTGTATTAAATTCTGCATATTGTATATTTTCATATATAAATTTCACGGCTTCTTCTAATGCTTTTATATTTTTTTGCATATTTGGTATTTCAACATAGGAAATTGCACCACCTAAAGAGATTTTTTGGAATTCGCTTTCAAATTCTAATTTTTCAAACGCATCTATTTTTTCTCTAACATCTACATGATATGAATTTGTATAATACCCTTTGTCTGTTATATCTTTTATTGTTCCAAATTTTTCTTTGTCTATTCTTGCAAATTTATAACATAAACTCTCTGCTGGTGTTCCATATAATGCAAATCCTATGTTTGTTTCTTTTTTCCATTCTGCTGCCTTATCTCTTAAATGTTCCATTACTTTTATTGCAAAATCATGTCCTTCTGGATTTGTGTGTGCTACCCCTTTTATCAGTTTTGTCATTTCATAAATTCCTATGTAACCAAGTGACATTGTTGAATAGCCACCATATAATAGTTTATCTATTTTTTCCCCTTTTGCTAATCTTGATATTGCTCCATATTGCCAATGAATTGGGCTTATATCTGATTTTGTTCCAAGTAATGCATAATGTCTACACATTAATGCTTCTTTGCATAATTCTAATCTTTCATCTAATAATTTCCAGAATTTATCTTCATCTCCATCTGCAATTATCGCAATTTGTGGTAGATTAATACTTACAACCCCTTGATTAAATCTTCCTTCAAACTTGTAGTTTCCGTTTTCATCTTTCCAAGGAGATAAAAAACTTCTGCATCCCATTGGGCTAAATACATTTCCTTCATAATTTTCACGCATTTTCTTTGCAGATATATAATCTGGATACATTCTCTTTGATGAACATTTTACTGCTAATTTTGTTAAATAATCATATTTTCCACCTTTTAGACAATTATTTTCATCTAGTACATATACAAGTTTTGGAAATGCTGGTGTAACATAAACTCCTGCCTCATTTTTTATTCCTTCATATCTTTGTCTTAAAATTTCTTCTATTATCATTGCATTTTCTTTTATATACGGATCATCATCTTCCAAATGTAAAAATAATGTTACAAAAGGTGCTTGTCCATTTGTTGTCATTAATGTATTTATTTGATATTGGATAGTTTGAACACCTGCTTTTAGCTCTGCTTTTAACCTATCTTGAACTAAATCTTCTATTGTATCTTCTGGCAATTTCCCTTTATATTTTTTTTCTATTTCTGTTTTAAATTTATCATAACTTTTTCTCAAATATTTTCCTAAATGTTTTATATCAACAGATTGTCCACCATATTGATTACTTGCAACTGTTGCTATAATTTGAGTCATTACAATACACGCAACTTGAAAACTTTTTGGACTTTCTATCATTTTTCCATTCATTACAGTACCATTATCTAACATATCACCAATATTAACTAAACAACAATTAAAAATTGGTTGTACAAAATAATCTGCATCGTGAAAATGTAAAATTCCATCTTGGTCAGCTTTTATTATTTTTTCTGGTAACAATAATCTTCTTGTTAAATCTCTAGAAACTTCCCCTGCTATATAATCCCTTTGAGTAGAAGCAAGCATTGTATTTTTATTAGAATTTTCTTCTGCTAATTCTTGATTTTCATTTCTAATTAATCCCAAAATAGTTTCATCTATTGTATTTGATTTTCTTACTAATGCTCTATTGTAACGATATACGATATATTTTTTTGCTAATTCATATTTTCCAATTTTCATTAATTGTTCTTCTATAATATCTTGAATATCTTCAACTAACATTCTTTTTTTGTCTAAATCTTCTATATGTTGAATAATATTTTTTATATCCTCTTTAGAAGCAATTTCTTTTCCTTTAACTTCTCTATTTGCTTTTTCAATTGCTACTGCTATTTTTTGTCTATCATAATCTACAACTCTTCCATCTCTTTTTATTATTTTCATTTGCTTTTCCTCCTAGTTTTTCTGTGTTAATTATATACCAAGTTTGTTGTTTTTCTGTTGCAAAAGCAACAAATTATATTTTTTTATTTATTAATAAATATAACTATTTTTCCATTATTTTAGTTTTATAAAAAATATACCCTTGAAATATATTTACAAATTATTTTGCTAATTATATTTCAAAGGGTATTATCTATTTTTTATCATTTGTTGCATAATTTATTTTTTATTTACAGTCTCACTCTCCAATTTTTAAACACTCAAATTCAATTCTACTTGATATAAAGTACTGGACGGAACCCGAGGTTCGTGCTAGCACCAGGGGCATAAAAGTATACACGGTAACAAGCAGGGCGGCTCGCGTACGCGTCGCCGAAGGAACCACCGCGAAGGTTATATGTGTTGTATGTTGTATTATAGCCTAAATTTGCTAGATATGATGCTTCCTGTGTCCATTCCCATAAGTTTCCTGTCACATCATATAATCCTTTTCTTAATACTTGTTCTGTTGAACCCGTTGTTAATATTACCCACGAATTTGTTCCTGAATTTGTTGAATAACCACTTTCAATCTTTTTAAATCCATCTGTTGAACCATTTGATGAATTTACATTTGTATAATAACCTCTTAAATTCGTTAATGAAATATCATCATAATTCCCCCATTGAGTACTCTTCATGTCTAAATAATTAGATGATTCACTTAAAAATTTCATCATCATGTCCCATTGTGTTCCTGTTATTAGTCCACTTTGTACATATAAACTATTACTATATAATCTTTTACTCATTTCTACTGCTGTATAATAATCTGCATGATAATAAGGTATACTATTTGCTTTTTCTACTATATTTCCTGTCGCTTTATTTGAGTAATTTGAGTCTGTTATTACTTTTCCTCTTGCTATAAAATCATAATTTTGCCATCCCCAATTATTTATTCCTGTTCCTGCCGTTACTGAATTAAATAATGATGCATTATTACTAAAAGTTACACTATCCTTAAATGTATCTGTCTCTTCATCGAGTGTTGATACTCCTGATTCATATCTTCCCACATAAAATCCGCCATATTTTTCTATTTGTTCTTTTTCAGCTGAATTTGTCTCTCTGTCCCATGATGAAGCATTAGACATTCCAAAATCTATTTTTGTATACTCGTCAATTGTACATGGAATCCATACGAATTGATTTCCTTTTAATTTTGTTGCGTATTCATGTGTTGTTTTATCTATTTTTCCATCATATTTATCTGCTTCATTGTCTGATATTATTACTCCTGTATTTATACTTCCACCAACATAATAAAATCCTTTTGGTACTGGTACTGTTTCTCCGTTTCCTACTGATACAGGATATACTGTTGCTACTTTTGATATTTCTTCTGTTTCACTAATTTTCTCAGATTGTTTTGATATATCTCTAGATAATCCTGTATTTATTATTGCATTAATTATTATCACTATTATTAATATGATACAAATTACACTTACTAATTTTACTAATGTTATAACATTTTTCTTCATACCATCCTCCCATTTTTTCTTTTTATTCTTTTACAAATGTTCCTTCAAGAATTCTTCCAATGGTAACTGTTCCATCTCCACCTTTTCCGCCTTTTCTTTTTGCACTTTTTATGTTGGTTTGAACAGCTTCTCCTCCTTCTGCAGTTATCTCTCCATTATTTTCACATTTGTTCCCATAAAATATGTTTATAGAACCTCCTCCTGAGCTTCCTCCTGGAGAATCCACTGCTGTTTTATTCACTCCTATAGAACCATTTGATGCTATTTTTGAATTATTAACTATATTATTTGCATACATTATTAGTAATCCACCAGATCCACAACTTTCAATATTAGATTCATCTATTGTAATTATTTGATTTTTAACTCCTGAAGATGAAGCACTTTGAATATTCCCATCTTTAATTCCTACACCACCACTAGCATACCATGTTAAACCACCAGAACTAGCATAAGCACTTCCGTTTCCTCCTTTTCCCCCTGCAATTCCATTTTCTCCGTTTACTTCATTTGTCCTAGTTACAGCTCCACCGCCTCCGGCTTCCTCCTGCATAACTAGTTCCTTCACTCCCAGCACCAGCAATAGCTTCATAACTTGTATAATGTACTGTCGCAGAACCAGCTCCACCGCTTCCAGTTTGTCTTCCTATTCCATTATTTCCAGTAATTCCATATTTATGATATCCGCTTGATCCATTATAATTATAACTAAAATCATATTTTTTATTACTAGCTACTGTATTTTGAGTTTTACTTGCTCCGAACCGCCGGAATATACTCATATTCTCCATTTAGATTTTGCCATAAATATACATTTTGTCCACTAGCTTTAGCTCCTCTTGCTGTCATACTTATTGTACCATTATTTGTTAATGTTCCTGTACAATAAATCATCATTCCTTTGGGTCCGCCATATCCATTATCACTTTTACATGCTGTCAAAGTAATTCCTGAGTTCACAGTTAAATCACCATCTATTTTTAAAATTACCATATTTTTAGCATCTTCACTCTCAGTTCCTATATCTGTTTCTTTATTGCCAAATTCATATTTATTTTGTTTTAATTCTGCTCCATCTACTTGTTTAATTCCATCTAATATTAAATCACCTTTATACACTAATATATTAGCTGAATATTTTTCACTTTTTACAGAAATATTTCTTATTTCACTTTTAGTAGCATTTTTTACTATTCCTATTAAACTTTCATTTGTTTTTTCGATATCTAAATTTGGAATTATTTCTTCTATTTTAATTAGTTTTTTTCCGATTTTTATATCAGTTATATTTCCTACTTCATTTTTTACTACTTCTGCATTCGAATTTTTTACTATATTTTCTAATTCTTCAGTTGTAATTTTACTTCCACTTTCTTGTAATTCCATTAATTTCATATTTACCGCTTCTTTTATTGCAGCTATTTGTGTTAATTCACTTGTTTTTTGTGTATTTTCTATTATTCCTCCATTTTGTAAAATAGCATTAATACTTATTCCAGCCAAAATTAATAAAATTATAATTGTAACTACCAATGCTACTAATGTTATCCCCTTGATATTTTCTTCCTTCATACTTTTCCTCCTATTTTTCTTTTGCATATTACACAATTTATTATGTATTAAAATTATATCAAAAAGAGATTTCTTAATCAATAAAAAACAATATTTTTACATAATTTTTAATGTATATACAAACACTTAATAATTTTTTTGTTAAAATTTATCATAAGAGTTTACCAATAAATAAATTCTCTCTAATTGCAAGTTAGTTTATTTGTTGATATTTCTAATATTATTGTATATTAATTAGGAGGTTCTAGTGAAATTTAAGAGAATAAAAGATTTAAGAGAAGATAATGATAAACACCAAAAAGATATAGCTCAATTGCTAGGAATATCTCAACAATATTATTCAGAATATGAATGTGGTAATAGAACTATTCCAATAATTCATTTAATCACTCTAGCCAAATATTATGGTACTTCTATTGATTATATTGTTGGACTTAGCGATGAAAAAAAAATATTAAAAAGAAATAAAAAAACAAGTTAATTTAATTAATCTCAAACCATTAATTACAATAACTTGTTTTTTATTTTATATTTCCATTTGACTTGCTAAAAATGTTGCTGCTGATTGTGCTACTTTCTTTTCTACTTCATTCATCTTCGCATTTGAGTCTTTTGACATTAATATTACTGTTCCTATTGTATCTCCATTTGAAATTATAGGATATACAATTTGCGCATTATATTTTCTTTGATTATTATCATTTTTTGTAATTGGCATTGCCATATCGCTATTTTCTTTACTTGTATATACTTCCTTATCATCCATTAATTTTTCTAATTCTTGACTTACATCTTGTTCTAAATATTCTTTTTTAGAACCTCCAGCTACTGCTATTATTGAATCTTTATCTGTAATACATGCAATATGTCCTGTTGTTTTTGCTAATGTCTCAGCATAACCTGTTGCAAATTCTGATAACTCACCAATAGGAGAATATTTTTTTAATATTACTTGACCTTCTCTATCTGTAAATACTTCAAGTGGGTCTCCGCTCTTTTATTCTTAAAGTTTTTCTTATTTCTTTTGGTATTACTACTCTACCTAAATCGTCTATTCTTCTTACAACACCTGTTGCTTTCATAATTTTCCTCCTTTAATTTCAAGTCTACTCTTATTATCTCAAAAGAGGAAATTTTTATACATTTTTATTTATTTTTTCAAAAAAGAAAACAAACTAGGACTAACCTAATTTGTTTTCTTCTTCTTTTTCTTCTTTTTTTGGCAAGAAACTTGTCTTATATTTATCTAATATTACTCCTAAACTCTTTGAAAATTCTTTAAGCATAACAATTTTTATGCTTTGTCCTTTTCCTTTTAAATAATCATCTATAACTTGTTTTAGTTGTTTGATATTTTTCATTTCTGGTTCTATTTGTTTTGTATATTTTTCTGACCTATTTAATAATTTTTCTTTTATTATAACTATATCTTCATTACTTGCACAAGATATTCTTTGGAACATTTGATATACATCATAATATTTAAATATTGGTATGTCCATACATTCTCTATCAAATTTTTCATAGAATTCTTCCATTTTCATTGGGATACACTTGAATATTACTTCTGCTTTTTCTTTATACATTTTATCTAATAATTGATTATTTAACATATGGAAATGTTTGATTATTTCTTCCATATCTTCTTCAAATTGTTCTATTGCTATTTTTGAAAGTTCCTCTTCAACGTTTTTACAATATTGTGATTTTAAAGAAGATAAATTCATTCCATTGAAAAATACATTTTTTAATGTTTTTATGTCATAATCTATTAATCCTTTTCTTGAAAAATAGCTAAAATATGCATATATTTTTACTGTATCTATTAATTCTATATTTCCTTGTTTTACTTCTTCTAAAACTTCTTTTATTACTCTATCAAATTCATCATCAGAAATTTTCCAATATTCTTCTGTAAGTAATCTTTTATAACCAGGCAAGTTTTCTGTATCTACTGTATTTCTTATTGTTTCCATATTTTCTTTGAATAATTTCATATCAAATATTCTTGTTCTTACATAATATTCAATAAATTTAAAGAATCTGTATTCTGCTTTGAAATTGTAATAATAGTTATTATCAAATTCTTTTATATAGAATTGTCTATTGTCCATTAATATTCTTGATGATACTAATAATGATTTGTATTCTTCATTGTCTTTTACATTTATAAATTTATCCTTTGTTATTTTTCCAGCTTTTATTTCAAATGATATAGCTATTGTAAATATTAGCATTGTTTGCATTACTCTATTATTTGTATTTGGGTAATTTTTTTCTACCATTTCATATATTTTTTGGAAGTCATTTAAAGCGTGTTTTAAAATTCTTAAGTTTCTTGTTCCACTTCTTTCAAATGTTAAAATTATAAGTCTTGTATTTTCTCTTAAAAATCTTATTAAATCCGGATTACTTTCATATCTCATCAAAATTCCATTTATTATATAATCAAATTTTGGAGCATAATCAAATGTTTCTCCTATTAATTTTTCTTTTATTCTTTCATAATCATTTGCTTTATCAAATACATGCTCTATTTTATTTTGAATTTTTTCTACCATTGGCTTGTCCGTAGTATTTAGTTCCCCTTGTTTATCTAACAAATATGTTGCTATAAATGTTTTCATTTCTAGATTTGAACTTTTTAATTTTGTAGATAATTCTTTTTCATTACATATTATTATTGTTTTTATATGATCATGTTCAACAAAATTATTTATATAACCTAAGATATCTATAACATCCACATTTGCTCTTTCCAAGTCATCAAAACATAGAACCTTGTCATCTGTTGAGAAAAATTCTCCATAATCTAATTTATCTCCATTTTGTGTAACTCCAAAGAAATTAGCCATATCTAATCCTGTTTTTGCATATTCTGGTATAGTTGTTTGACCTGTTTGTTCCATAAATTTTCTTAAATTTTTGTCCATTAATTGGGTTGTTTCAATAAATATTTTTTTACTAATATCTTCTAAGTTTGAGATACCATATAATGACATATATATTGTTGTATATCTCTTACCATTTAACTGCATTGATTCTATTTTTTTTCTTATTTTATTATTCCAGAAATGAGTTTTACCAACTCCCCATTCCCCATTTATCATAATTGCATAGTCTGTATAATCTGACCTTACATAATCTAATATACTTTCTACTAAATCTTCCATTTTTCCCTCCATATACGACTTTTAATCTTTTGCTAATACTAGTACACCTATTTTCTCAGGATTTGCCTTCCTTAATATTCTACTACATTCATTTACTGTACTTCCTGTTGTATATATATCATCAATTAATAAAATTTTTTTGTTTTCTACTAATTGCTTATTTTTTAATTCATAAACTCCATATATATTTTGAGCTCTATCTTCTTTATTTAATTTACTTTGTTCTATTATATTTTTTGTTTTTATTAAACAATTATTCATTAATTCCAAATTTGTTTTGTGGGCTATTTCTCTTGCTATAAGTAAACTTTGATTATAACCTCTTTCTTTTTGCCTTTTGGGACTAATTGGAACTGGTACAATTGTATCATATTTTTTTATATTTTCAAATATTTTTTTATTTTTTAACAAAAAATTTACAAAGGTTACATATATGTATGATTTTTCATTAAATTTGTAGTCTATTATTATTTTTCTTATTTTCCCCTCATATCTAAATATGTACATTAATTCATTAAAATATTTGTCTTCTATTTCTGTTCCTTCCTTTATTATTTGATTTTCTGATTGTTTGTTTAAGTTTATTTCACATTTTTTGCATAATGCATTTGGGGTTATTTTTCCACATATTCCGCACGTTTGGGGATATATTAAATTTAGAATTTTTTCTTGAATTTTTAAAATTTTTATTCACTCTTTTCTTGATTTAAACTAAATTGATTAATAAAATAGGGAATTAGATATTAAAACTAATCCCCCTAACTTTTTCATTCTCCGTTTCTTTTTTGGTGGAGTTAAAACCGCTTTTTCTAACTTATATAAGTTAGTTATTATTAGTATACTCATTATAATCTATTTTATGTAGATTGTCAACAAAAACATTTCGACAAATTATGACATCAACTATTAAGCATTCTCATCTTAAATTCCAACCCAGTATTTCTCTTCTTACTATCTACATTTTGAACCATATAATCCACAACACGTCCACTTCCAATAATTATAAGTAATTTTTTTGCTCTCGTAATTCCAGTATACAATAAATTCCTTGTAAGTAACATAGGAGCTGATTGAGGAGCTAGCATAATTACAACATCAAACTCACTTCCGTTGTGCTTTATGGATTGTTATAGCATAACTATGTTCTATTTGATCCAATTCTGTAAAACCATACCAAGCTATTTTTTCGTCATCAAATTGGATTTTAATAACCTTTTCTTTTTCATCTATTTCTAATATTGTTCCCATCTCTCCATTGAACACTCCTGTTCCAATTTCTGGTTTTTGTGGAATTTTATAACCTCCAATATTATATTCTTGTTTTTGGTTGTTTTCTTTTTCCCAAGTTATGTCATAATTATTTTTTATTTGCATTATTCTATCTCCAACTCTAAAGATAGCCCCACCATTTACTTTTTCTGGTAATTCATCTATATTTGGATTTAATACATTTTGCAAAGCTTTGTTTAATTCTCGTGTTCCTAATGGTCCTTTTTTGGTTGGTGTTAATACTTGTATGTTTTTAAAGAAATCATAATTGCCAAATTTTTCTAACCTTCCTGTTGATAAGCTTATTACTTCTTGTAATATTTTTTCTGTTGAATTTTGCTGTATAAAGAAAAAGTCCTCTTTTGTATCTTCTTCTATTTCTTTATCTTCTTTACTTAAAAATTTTTGTCCATTATTTACTCTATGTGCATTTAATATAATTTTACTTTTTGCAGCTTGTCTAAAAATTTTGTCCAATTTTACTGTATTTATAGCTTCAGAATTTATTAAATCTTTTAATACACTTCCTGGTCCGACTGATGCTAATTGGTCTACATCTCCTACTAGTATTAGTTTTGTTCCTTGATATATACATTTTAATAAATAGTTCATTACAAACATATCTACCATTGAAAGCTCATCTACTACTATTACATCTGCATCTATTGGTGCACCTTCGTAATCACTATGTCTTGTATATATTCCCTCATCATCTAATTTTCCAAGTCCTAATAATCTATGCAATGTTGAAGCTTCTTTATCTGTTGCTTCAGTCATCTTTTTGGCTGCTCTTCCTGTTGGTGCTGCAAGTACTACTTTTTTATTTTTTTCTTCATATAGGTCTATTATTGTTTTTATTATTGTGGTTTTTCCTGTTCCAGGTCCACCTGTTATTATTGTAACATTTTTTTCATTTATTGCTTTTATGGCTTCTTTTTGTTTTTCTGATAATTCTATTTTGGATTTTTCTTCTACTTTTTTTAATGCTTTGTCTATATGTTCTATTTTTTTCATGTTTTTGCTATTGTCTAATCTAATTATTCTTGTTGCAATTTCTTCTTCCACTTTATAAAAATTGTATAAATAAATCCATTCTACTCCATCTCTTTTTTCTATAACAATTTCATCTTTTGCTTTTAGTCCGATTAGATTGTCTTCTATACATTCAGTTGTTACATCTAATAAGGTTATTACAAATTCTATTAAGTTTTCTTTTACAACACATGAATGTCCATTATAAGTTGCTTTTATTAATGCATATTTAATTCCACTTTCAACTCTTTTTTGATTATCATAACTTATTCCTAAGTCTAATGCCATTGCATCAATTTGTTTAAAATCAACACCTCTAGCTATATCTATTAATATATATGGATTTCCTTCAATTTGTTCTATTGCATTAACTCCTAATAGATTATAAACTTTTTTTGCGTGTTCTGCCCCAATTTTAAATCTTTCCAAAAATCCAACTATTTGCCATACTTCCCAATTTTCTAAAAAACTTTGTGACATTTCTAAGGCTTTAGCTTTGGTTATGCCTTTTATTTCAGCTAATCTTTCTGGTTCAAATTTAAAGATATTTATAGTGTCATCTCCAAATTTTCTTATTATTTTTCTTGCAGTTACTTCCCCAATGCCTTTTACATTACCATTTCCTAAATATTTTTCTAGTGCTGATAAGGTTTCTGGCATTATTTTTTCAAATGTATCTACTTTGAATTGTCTTCCATAATCTTTATGTTCCACAAATTTTCCAAACAATTTTAGAGTATCTCCACTTGTTATAAATGGTAGATACCCTACTATTGTTACTAATTCATCTTCTGTTTCAAAAGTTGATATAGTATAGCTATTTATTTCATTTTGATAAATTATGTCTGCTACTTCTCCTTTGATTTCCAATTTTTTCTCCTTGTTCTTAGAATATTCTTAAAATATCATTGTATGTGACATATAATGATAATGCAATTAATAATGAAAATCCTATTAATTGTATATTTATTTCTGTTTTTTCGTTTAATGGTTTTCTACGAATTGCTTCTATTATAAGTAATAATATTTTTCCTCCATCTAATGCTGGTATTGGTAATAAGTTTGTTACACCTAATGATAAAGATATTAATGCTAACATATATACAAATTCTTTAAATCCATTTGTTTTTGCTACAACTTCAGAAATTCCAACTGGTCCCATCATTTGGTCTACACTAACTCCTCCTGTAAATAGCATTTTTATATTATCTAAAATTGAAAATGCAAATTTTTTTGTTTCCATTCTTCCATATATTAAGTGATTTATTAAATTTTTGTCTGATTGTTTTAAAGTTACTCCTAAATAATATGAAGATACGTAATCTGGTGTTAGTTCTACTGTAATTTCCTGTTTGTTTCTTTGAATTATTAATGTCATTGTGTTTAGACCTTTTTCTTGTATAATTTGTACTAATTTTGAAACATCTTCATTTATGTTTTCTCCATTAATTTTAATTATTTTATCATTTGCTTGTAATCCTTGCTTTTCTGCTGAGCTTCCTTTTTCTACTGATAATATTTTGCAATTATTGTCTAAATATATTCCTGTATTTTTATTTGTTACTTCTGTTGGTTTTATATTAAATTCTAAAATTTCATCATTTCTTTTTATTTTTAGATTTATTATTTCTCCATTAGATTTTTCCATAATTGAATTTAAATCTTCTTTGTTTTTTATTTTTTTACCAGCTAATTCAACTATTTTATCTCCTTTTTGTAATCCGATTTCTTCTGCTACATAATTATTTATTGTTCCATCAATTTCATTTGTTATATAAGTACTTGATGTTGACATTAAAATAAAGTAAACTAATAACCCAAAGATTATATTTACTGTTGCTCCTGCTATTACTATTGCTATTCTTTTTGGAATACTTGCTTTTGAAAAAGAACCTTCATTTTCAGATCTTTCTTCTTCTCCTTCCATACTGCAAAATCCACCTAATGGTATTAATCTTAAAGCATATTTTGTTTCTTTTCCTTGTTTTTTCCATATTGTTGGTCCAAAACCAATAGCAAATTCATTTACTTTTACTTTGCAAAGTTTTGCAACTATTAAATGTCCTGCTTCATGGATTAGTATCAAAAATCCTAATAAAAATATTATTTTTAAGGCTGATATTATAATTGTCAAATTAACTTCCTCCTTTAACAATTTGAACAAAAGAAGGATTGTTAGTCCTTCTCTATATAATCCTTCTTTTAAAGTATTGTAAATAATAAATAAGCAAATGGTGCTAAAAATAGAACACTATCTATTCTATCTAACATTCCACCATGTCCTGGTAATAAGTTACTATAATCTTTAATATCTACATATCTTTTTATACAAGATGCTGAGAAATCTCCGATTTGTCCTATTAAACTTAACACTATTCCAACTATTATTACATACATATATGAATAATTAAATTGGAAATATCTATTTAGTATAACTGCATATAAAACCATTATTAATACTGCACCTATTGTACCAGCTATACATCCTTCAATTGATTTTTTAGGACTTACTTTGCTAAATTTGTGTTTTCCAAATTTTTTACCTATTAAATATGCAAATACGTCTGTACCCCATGCTGATATTAATATATAGCCAATTAAAATTTTTCCATTTTGCATTGCATCTATTAATGTTAAAAATGATATAAATACTGGAATATAACATATTCCTAAAAGTGTGTAACTCATATCTTTAAATGAGATTTTCATATCTGTTGCAATTACATTTGCAAATAAGATTAACATTATTGATGGTAAAAACATCATTATTGCTTTTAGCATATTTTGTTCTGGTATAAAGTTTACGGCTACAACACTTAAGCAACTAAGATATGCTACCCATTTTATTGGTGTACATACTTTTGATATTGCTTTTAAGTATTCATGCATTGCTACTAAAGCTATAATTGCAAGTAATAGTCCAATTACATATTTGTTTGGTATTAATAACATAATTGCTACTGATATAGCAACAATAAAACCTGATGTAATTCTTTTTAAATCCATATTATTCATTCCTTTGTCTTTTATTTTATTATTTTGCTCCAAATTTTCTATTTCTTTGTTGATATATTTTTATAGCATTTTCTAAATCTTCTTCTGAAAAATCTGGCCAATATTTTTCTATAAATAAAAATTCTGAATATACTAATTGCCAAGGTAAGAAATTACTTAATCTTATTTCTCCACTTGTTCTTATTAATAAGTCTGGGTCTGGTTGACCTTGTGTATATAAATTGTTTGATATTGTTTCTTCTGTTATATCTTCAATATTTAATTTATTTTCTTTAACTTGTTCAGATATATTTTTTACAGCTTTTAATAGTTCATCTCTTCCACCATAATTTAAGGCTATATTAAAAGTAATTCCTGTATTGTCTTTTGTTCTTTCCATACATTTTGATATACTATCTTTCATTTTTTCTGATAGTCCATCTCTACTTCCAATTATTTTTACTTTTATATTTTCTGAATCTGCTCTTTTACTATAATCATCTAAATAGCTTTGGAATAATGTCATTAAAGTTTTTACTTCTTCTTCAGCTCTTTTCCAGTTTTCTGTTGAAAAAGCATATACTGTTATATATTTTATTCCTCTTTTATTTGCATATCTTACTATTTTTTCTAGTGTTTTTGCACCTTCTTTATGTCCTAGCCCTACTGGCAATCCTCTTTCTTTGGCCCATCTTCTATTACCATCCATAATAATAGCTATATGTTGTGGCAAATTTTCTTGTTCCATATTTCCTCCTATTTAACTGTCTTATTTGTTTCTTTCTTTAATATATATTGCAAGTTGTTTTAAAAATTCTGCTTTTTCTCCATATTGTTTTAAATCATCTATTGCTTCTTGTGTTATTTTTTCTAGTTTGTTTTTTGCTCCATCTAATCCATATTGAGATACATACGTACATTTTCCTAATTCTTTGTCATTACCAACTGGTTTACCTGTTATTTTAGCATCTCCTTCTTCTGATAAAATATCATCTTTTATTTGGAAAGCTAATCCTATTCTATCAGCATATCTAGAAAGTTTTTCTATATCTTCTTCACTTGCATCTGCAAGAACTGCTCCCATTCTTACACATAGTTTTAATAATGCACCTGTTTTATTAACATGTATATATTCTAATAATTCTGGTGATATTTCTTTTCCTTCTAATTCTGTGTCAATATACTCTCCTGCAATCATTCTATCAACTGCTTTGGAAAATTCATTAAAAGCTCTTACTTTGTTTTTTAATACTGCACAATTTCTATTTTCATCATTTACTGTTTTTGAGATTTCATCACTTATTACAATATATGCTTGATTTAATAATCCATCACCAGCAAGTATTGCTGTTGCTTCATTAAACTTTTTGTGATTTGTTAATTTTCCATGTCTAAAATCATCATTATCTATTCCTGGTAAATCATCATGAATAAGTGAAAAATTATGTACCATTTCTATTGCCATTGCATATGCCATACATTTTTCATAATCTTGTTTAAATAATTCATATGTTGCTATTACTAATATTGGTCTTAATCTTTTTCCACCTGCCATTAAGCTATATTCCATTGATTGATTTAAAACTTGTTCTGGACATTCTTGTTTTCTTATATATTTTTCTAGTTCACTATTTACAATATCTTGATACTTTTTTAAATTTTCTTTGAATTCCATTTTTGATAGTCTGCTAGCTTTATAGTTAGCATTCCCCTTTCCACATTTGATATTTTATTATACTGACATTACTTCTTTTTCTTTGTTTGCTAATATTTTATCTATTTCTTCTACACTTGTATCTGTTAGTTTTTGAATATCATTTTCTGCTTGTTTTAATTCATCCTCTGTCATATTTCCTTCTTTTTGTTCAGCTTTTGCTGTTTCTATTCCATCTCTTCTAACTGCTCTTACTGCTACTTTTGCTTCTTCTGCCATTTTTTTGATATCTTTTACTAAATCTTTTCTTCTCTCTTCAGTTAATTCAGGGAAAGCTAGTCTTATTACTTTTCCATCATTATTGGGGTTAATTCCAATATCAGATGCTAAAATTGCTTTTTCTATGTCTTTTAAAACACTAACATCCCATGGTTGAATAACTATTAATCTAGCTTCTGGTACTGAAACTCCTGCTACTTGATTAATTGGTGTTGGTGTTCCATAGTAGTCTATTCTTATTTTATTTAATATTGCAGGATTTGCTCTTCCTGCTCTTACTTCTGCTAATTTTTCGCTATATACGCTTATTGTTTTTTCCATTTTTTCTTTTATATTTGTGTAATCCATAATCATTCTCTCCTTTTAATTTTTTATTTTACTAAAGTTCCTATATGTTCACCTTTAACTGCTCTTACTATATTTTCTGGGTCAGCTATTCCAAAAACTAATAATGGAATATTGTTATCTCTACATAGTGCTGTTGCTGTTGAATCCATAACTTTTAAGTCTTTTTCTAGAACTTCTAAATATGAAATTTTATCATATCTTTCTGCATTTGCATCTATTTTTGGATCAGCTGAATATACTGCATCAATTGCTTTTCCTAATAAGATTATATCTGCATTGATTTCTGTTGCTCTTAATACTGCTGCTGTATCTGTTGTAAAATATGGATGCCCTGTTCCGCAAGCAAATATTACAACTCTTCCTCTTCCTAAATGTTTTTCTGCTTTTCTTATTATGAATGGTTCTGCAATTTCTCTCATTTCAATTGCTGTTTGAACTCTTGAATTTACTCCTCTTGCTTCTAAAGCATCTTGAAGTGCTAATCCGTTCATTGCTGTTGCAAGCATTCCCATATAGTCTGCTGTTGCTCTTTCCATTTGGTGTCCGTTTCTTCCTCTCCAGAAGTTTCCTCCTCCTACTACTATTCCTACTTCAACTCCCATTTCTGTTACTTCTTTTATTTTATCACATATTTTTCCTATTGTTTCAGCATTTACTCCTGTCTTGTTTTCTCCTGCTAGTGCTTCTCCACTTAATTTTAAAAGCACTCTTTTGTATTTTGCTTCTGACATTTTTACACTCTCCTCTAAATTTATTTTGTTTTTCTTTCGTATTCTATCATATATTTTTTTAAAAATATACCCTTTTGAGGAAATTTTTGGAATTTAATTTTGGATTTATTTTTAGTTATAAATTTTTTCAATACAAAAAAAGATAAAGTTATTTTATAACCTTATCTCCCTGTAAGTTATTTATATTTGAAATATAAACATTACTTGATTCGTATCGTCATCTGTTGCTTCAGATGTAAAAGTTACTACTTTCTTTTCATTTAAAGTACAATTGTAAAACATTGTAGTTTGATTAGAATATCCTTTTCCATCATTTGCTTCTCCATACCTTGAAAGAAGTAAAAATTCAGCTTCATCGCCTCCTGTAAGAGTACCATATGGATTTGTTTCTTTAGTATAATTACCAGCACCACTATCATTTCTATTACTTCTAACAATTATAATAAAATATTTTCCTTTTTCTAATTCCTTAGAATTTGAAATTGATTGATAACTTGATGTTTCATTTTTGGTAGCCACAACTCTATCAATATATTTTAATTCTTTATTATAAAATGAATATAATTCATTTAATGATTTTTCAAGATCTATCTCTGTTCCATCTGCTTTGGTATATTTTATATCTTTGGCTAGATAGTTATATGTAGCATATGCTGTTATGCTACTTGTAATTATTATTGTTATTATTAAAATCAATATTATTTTTATTTTATTTTTCATCGTTAACCTCTTATATTTAATATTTATATCCTATTATTTTTACAGGAATGCAAGTACCATTATATTCTCTTGTACTTCCATAATAAGCCTCATTAATTTTAAACGTAATATTATCTATATACTCAACATTTCTTTTGGCTACTTTATTAGAATATCCTGAACCTGATTGTAATGAAAAAGTATAACCTTTATAAGCTCTTTGAACATAATAATCTGGTTCAGTATTATAATACTTAAATATAACATCAAAATAATCATAATTATCATTTGCTAATTTTATTGTTTGTGGTTCAAATGTTTTTAATTCTGTATCTGGATTTTCCCATAAAGTTTGTACTATTATTTTTGAGTCTCTTGTTGATCCAATTGTTACATATTCATTAACATTATCTTCATAATTTTCTAATATTTTATTTTCATTTTTTTGTGCATTTTCAGTTGCATTTTTTGCTTGCTTTGCATTTTCAAATAATCCAGTTTGTGTTAAATTAACTATTGCTACTCCAGCTAATATCAATAAAATAATTATTGTTATTACTAATGCAACTAATGTTATTCCATTATTTTTTCTTAAGTTTCTCTCCATTTTATTTTCTCCTCTCACACTTTTAATTAGTGTTCTCTACTTCAAAAAAATTATAGCATAACCGGTGGTATATTGCAACATTCTTTTTTTATTTTTTTGATATCATTAATAAATATATATAAAACAAATTGGAGATAAAATGGAAAAAGATATTTATTATTTAGTTGGTCAAAATATTAAAAAACAAAGAAAATTAAAAGGTTTAACTCAGCTACAATTAGCAAATAAAACCTTTTTTAGTTATGAATTTATACGAAAAATAGAATCAAAAAGTGCTTGTAGAAATACTTTTTCTTTGGCTACATTGTCTAAAATTGCATCAGCACTTGATATAGATATTAGATTGTTATTTGAACCATTAGATGATGATAAAACAGCATAAAATAAAAAAAGAAACACTTTTATTTTTTAGTGTTTCTTTTTCTTATTATCTCTTCAACTATTTTAATTGGTTCATAACTTCTTCTGCGAAGTTTTCTTCTTTTTTCTCGATTCCTTCACCTTTTTCAAATCTAGCAAATGCTATAACTTCTGCATCTTTTTCTGCTAATAATTGAGAAACTTTTTTATTTGGATCTTTAACAAATGGTTGGTCTACTAAACAGATTTCTTCATAGAATTTTCCAATTCTTCCTTGAACGATTTTTTCAGCTATTGCTTCTGGTTTTCCTTCATTCATTGTTTGAATTTTTAAGATTTCCATTTCTTTAGCAACTCTTTCTGCTGGTACTTCGTCTTGTTTTACATATTCTGGTCTAGCTGCTGCTATTTGCATACAAATATCTTTTGCAACTTCTTCTGTTCCTTTTGCCATATTAACTAAAACAGCTATTTTACCATCACCATGAATGTATTTTGCAACTAATCCTTCTGATTCGAATCTTGCAAATCTTCTTATTGATAAGTTTTCTCCTATTGTAGCTATTTTTCCAACTAATGCTTCTTGAACTGTTTTTCCTTCTTCGAATTCTGCTGGTTGTGCTAATAATTCTTCAACATCTTTTGGATTTTTATCTACTACTTGTTTTGCAACGTTTTGAACAAATGCTTTGAATTCTGCATTTTGTGCAACGAAGTCTGTTTCTGAGTTAACTTCTACTATTGCTCCAACTTTTCCATCTTCTGATATAGAAGCTTCAACTAATCCTTCTGCTGCAACTCTTCCAGATTTTTTAGCTGCTTTTGCAATTCCTCTTTCTCTTAATAATTCCATTGCTTTTTCCATATCGCCATCTGTTTCTGTTAAAACTTTTTTGCAGTCCATCATTCCTGCACCTGTTTTTTCTCTTAATTCTTTTACTAAACTTGCTGTAACCATTTTTTAATTCCTCCTTATTATTTTTATAAAAAATATCTAATTTTAAAGGGCTAGCTCGCTACGTCCGAAATATTATCGTACGAGCGTTGCTCGCCCTTTTATAATTTATAATTATTCTTCTTCGCTACCTGCTACAACTTCTTCCATTGATGCTGGTTCTTCTGAAACTTCTTCTGTTACTTCTTCAGCTTCGAAGCTTTCTCCTTGTCTTCCTTCGATTATTGCATTTGCCATAACGTCTGCTATTAATTTAACTGCTCTTATAGCATCATCGTTTCCTGGTATAGCATAATCAACATCTTCTGGATTACAGTTTGTATCAACTAATCCGATTACTGGTATATTTAATTTTCTAGCTTCTAATATTGCTATTCTTTCTTTTTTAGGATCTACTAAGAATATAACTCCTGGTAATTTGTCCATTTCTTTGATTCCACCTAAGTTTCTTTCTAGTTTTTCCATTTCTTTTTTTAGTAAGATTACTTCTTTTTTAGGTAATACTTCAAAAGTTCCATCTTCTTGCATTGTTTCTAAATCTTTTAATCTTTGTACTCTTGCTCTGATAGTATCGAAGTTTGTTAACATTCCTCCTAACCATCTTTGATCAACATAGTACATTCCTGATTTGATTGCTGCTTCTTTCATGCACTCTTGTGCTTGTTTTTTAGTTCCTACAAATAGAACTGTTTTTCCTTCTTCTGCTTGTTCTTTTAAGAAAGCATAAGCTTCATCTAATTTTTTAGATGTTTTTTGTAAATCGATTATATGGATTCCGTTTCTAGCTTGGAATATATATTCAGCCATTTTAGGATCCCATCTTCTTGTTTGATGTCCAAAGTGAACACCTGCTTCAAGTAATTGTTTCATTGCAACTACTGCCATTTTAAATTCCTCCCTTTTTGTTTTTACTTCCATAAAGTTCTACGTTTAAACCGGACCAATTACTTGGCACACCCTTTCAAACTTGCTTTATGTGATTAATACGTTCTTTATTATACCAGCATTTTCCAATAAATGCAAGTGTTTTTTTTATTTTTCTACACCTTCGTCAATTTTTTCTTCATTTTGTTCTAATTTTTGTGTATCCTTCTCTGTTTTTTCTTTATTTGAAGGACCTAATATAATCTTCATATCATTTTTCAATATTTCTACTGGTCTTTCAAAATTCATCTTTATATTAGCTTCTATTTCATCACTACTCATATCTAAAATTAATGTCTCAGAGCCATAATCAATAAAAGATTTTATAGATCTAAAAAATTCTATATCATTTTCTTGTAAAATTCCATTATATTTACTATTTAAGTAATTATAATAATACATATACTTCTTTTCAATTAATTGTTGTTTTTCTTTTTGATATTCTTCTTCAGATATTGCTTTTTTTCTTTCTTTTAAATCATTCATATATTTATTAGTTTGTTTTACAGCATAATCTCCATAAAATCTCTTTTCTGAAATATCTACTATTACATTTTCTTTTTCAAAAGCAGATAAACATTCTAAATTATTTGTAAAAAATAGCCTCTCTTGTATTTTTCCTATATTTGATACTATTATTTCAAGTTCTGTTTCTCTAAACTTCTCATAATTATCACCTTTAAAAATACTTGGCTCTAATACTTGTTCATTTTCTCCATATTCTTCATTAAATACACTCATATTTCTTGATGCATATCTCAATGCTTGAAATGATAATATTACATATTCTTTTAATGATCCTATAACTGTTTGAATATCACCAAAATCCGAATTTTCCTCATAGCTTTGTTTATATTTATTTATTTCTGAATATATTTTTCTATATTGCTCTTGTTCTTGTTCAAATAATGTTTTTAAAATATTGTTTTCTATTATAAATTTCTCATCAATTGCTTTTCCTTCATTTTCCATTTTTGCAATTTCTATTAAAAAAGATACTATTTTATGGTTTATTGATATTATTTTGTCTAATGCCTCATTTACTTCTTCCATACGCCTTCTCCTTATACTTTTTTAGGATTTTATCATATTTTTGCATATTTTTCAATATTTTCTTTGCTTTTTATGTAAATTAAATTTTTTTATTTCTAATATCTTCCAAAAATTTTTCTTTTATATCTGGTGGCATTAATGGAATTCTTTCTATATCTTCTATTTTAACAATTTCTGGTATATATTTTCCACTATCTATGTACTTAGGATCATTCGAAAACTCAGGTCCTGTACCAGTTCCAAATTCTCCGCTTACATATTCACATAAATAATAAATTGTTGTTTGATTAAATTTTTCTGAATATTCTTCATATAATTTTTTGACTATTTTTACATTGATTCCAAATTCTTCTTTTATCTCTCTTAATGTTCCCTCTTCGTAAGTTTCGTCACCTTCTCTTCCACCACCTGGAAAAACATAATATTCTTGTCTATCCGGATTTTTCATTACATCTTTTCTATGCATTAATGCAAAACCATTTCCCATTGGAATTATTCCTGCTAATCTTATTCTTTGCATATTCATCTCTCCTTTTTATTTTTTGTTAATTATAATCTTTTGTCTTTTTACAGTCAATCTTTATGAACTAATAATTTTAAAAAATATTTATTATTTCCCTTGAATTTTTTTCTAATTTATTATACTATATATAGAAATAAAAGAGAGATTACATAGGAGGAAAAAATGCCAAAAAAATTAGAAGAAACTAAAGAAATAAAAGACAAAAAAAATACAACTAAAACTAAAAGTACAAAAACTTCAACAACAAAAAAAACTACAAATAAAAAAGAGACCTTAAAAGTTTCAACTAAGCAATCTACAAAAAAAGGAACAAAATCAACAACTAAAAAAACTTCAAAGAATTCAACTACTGCTAAAAAATCTGTAACAAAAAAGATTATAAAACCTACTCCAGTTGAATATTACGATTTACCTTATTCATATAATCAAACTGTAGTAAAAGTATTAGCTCAAACTCCAAAAACATTATTTGTTTATTGGGAAATTTCAGAAGACGACAAAGAAAAATTCAAAGAACAATATGGGGAAAACTTCTTTGAAACAACAAAACCTGTCCTAATCATTCATAATGAAACTTTAAACTATAGTTTTGAAGTTGATATAAACGATTTTGCAAATAGTTGGTATTTACACGTGAACGATAGTAAAGCTGATTATAAAATAGAACTGGGTAGACGTTACTTTGATAATTCTAACAATAATATTTCAAATAATTATGTGTATGTTACTTCTTCAAACGAAATAGAATCGCCAAATGATCATATTTTATTTGATAAATCACAAAATATGTTTTATTTTAGAAATGTAAAAACAAATGTAGAAACAAAAAAAGATGTATCTAGCTTATCTTTTATCAAAAATATGGGCAAAATATATAATATTTACGACTTATATAAAAAGATTTATAAAGAAGAAAATCCATTTTCTAGTTCATCTTCTCAATTTAAATAATATAAATACTATTACAAAGGAGAATTATAATGCAACAAAAAAAAGGTTATGTAAGTTTTGTATTACATGCCCACCTTCCATTTATTCATCATCCAGAAAGTGATGATTATCTAGAAGAATCTTGGTTATACGAAGCTATATCAGAAACATATATTCCATTACTTACAAATTTTCAAAAACTAGTTGATGAAGGGGTGGATTTTAGAATTACAATGTCTATGACTCCTCCTCTTCTTTCTATGTTAGATAATAAATTATTACAAAGAAAATATATTAAATATTTAAAAAGACTTATCGAACTTTCTAAAAAAGAAATTGAAAGAACTAAATATGATGAAAGATTAAATAAACTTTCTCATTATTATTTTGACAGATATTCAAATGATTTACATTTATTTAGAGATGTTTATAAATGTGATTTAATTAGCCAATTTAAACATTTTCAAGATATTGGTGTTTTGGAAATTATTACTTGTGGTGCAACTCATGGTTATTTTCCAATTTTATATGTTAATGAAAAAACTGTAAAAGCTCAAATTGCTGTTGGTGTTCAAACTTATAAAAAATATTTTGGCAGACAACCTCGTGGTATTTGGCTTCCTGAATGTGGGTATGTACCTGAAGCAGATAAATATTTGAAAGAATTTGGTATTGAATATGTTATAACAGAATCTCATGGTATTTTATATGCTGATCCTACTCCCGTTTATGGAACATTTGCTCCAATCGTTTCTCCAGAAGGCGTTGTAGCTTTTGGACGTGATATTGAATCTTCTAGACAAGTTTGGAGTTCTATAAATGGTTACCCTGGAGATTTTAACTATAGAGAATTTTATCGTGATATTGGTTATGAAGCTGATTACGATTATATCAAACCATATATCGCCCATAATGGTGTTAGAGTTCATACTGGTATAAAATATTATAGAATTACAGGAAAAACAGAACAAAAAGATTATTATGATATTCAATGGGCTAAAGATTCTGCTGAAAAACAAGCAGGACATTTCTTAAATTGTAGGACACAACAAATAAATAATTTAGCTCCATGTATGGACAAACCTCCAATTATTTTATGTCCATATGATGCTGAACTTTATGGTCATTGGTGGTATGAAGGTCCATATTGGTTATATATTTTATTTAAAAAAATTTATTATGATGATTGTAATTTCAAATTAATAACACCATCAGAATATATTGATAAATATCCAGAAATCCAAGTAGCTTCCCCATGTCGTTCTAGTTGGGGTGCAAATGGTTATAGTGAAGTATGGCTTAATCCATCAAATGATTATGCACATAAACATCTTCATGTTGCTGGTGATAGAATGTGTGAACTTGCTAATCTATACCCAAATGCAAAAGGTTTAAAGAAAAAAGCTTTAAATCAATGTGCAAGAGAATTGCTACTAGCTCAAAGTAGTGATTGGCTATTTATAATAACAAATGGAACTATGGTTGATTATGCTAAAAAACGTATAAAAGACCATATTGGTCGATTTACAAAATTATATAATCAAATAAAATCAAATACAATTGATGAAGAATTTTTGAAAGATATTTCTAAAAAGGATTGTGTATTTCCTGATATTGATTATCAAATTTATAAATAATTTTTATGTCCTAGGCAAATTCGCTTAGGACATATTTCGTCTTTAAAAAAATCTCATATAATATGGTATAACTTTTAAAAATTTAGTAGATACTAATTTAGAAAGGAGATTTTCATGAAATCAATATGTATTAAAACAAATGATATTCACTTACTAAATTACCTACTAAATGAATTTGATTATATAGAAATTGATAAAGTTTGCATTTCTACTAATCAATTCAAAAATTATAAAAATATAATTATTCACTATACTGGTAATGATGTTTCTGCTTTTATTCATGAAATTTCCTGTATACTTTCCTGTTTTGTTATTGATGAAATTGAAGAAAGTATATTAAAAAGGTTGATTTTAAAAAATTATTTTTATTTTGAACCTTTAGAACGAAAAGAAATTTTAGATGTTTGCTACGATATCTTTGCTGATGAATTTAATGAATATTTTGATAAAAAATATAATTGCTTGATTAATGACTTTTCTTCTTATCTAGCTGAAAATAAATCTATTATTCTTTCTGGTTTTATTAATTTTAGAATTAAAGATTATGTTAAAATTTTAGAAGATGTTGTTGATGAGGCTGTTAATTCTTATGTTATTGAAAAAGAATATATGGAATTTGTTTCTCTTTTAAGACTTTATATTAATTCTCAAACATCTAATTGTAAGCTAGTTCATCTTATTTACTCTAATGAAACTTCAATTTTGTTAGATGAAAATAAAAATATTATTGATACTGATAGTGATTTTTTTAAAGCAAAGTATTTGTCTGATATAACTTTTTCTTCTAATGATTATGCTTTAAATACTTTACTTACTTTGCTTCCTAAAAAAATATATATTCATTTGCTTGATAATTATGTTGATGAATTTGTGCATACATTAGGGTTGATTTTTGATGGTAGAGTTGAGATTTGTACTGATTGCGATATTTGCAAATTATATAAAAATAAAGATTTAAAACTTAGTCATAATATTATTAAAAAATAGTAAAAACAGAGAATTCTCTGTTTTTTTACCTTTATTTGTTTTTTATTTTTTCTATTTCTTCTTTTGTTAGTTCTGTTATTTCTATAATTTGTTCTAGTGGCATATTTAATTTTAATAATTTTTTTGCTATTTCCATAGATTTTTCTTTTTTCCCTTTTCTTGTAGCATGATTAATAGCACTTACTCTGTCCATTTCCCATTTTTCTCTTAATTCTGCAA
>ERZ772897.593-NODE-593-length-43434-cov-21.797321_pt1 | contig 43434 bp, 42 predicted proteins | sample MGYA00512125_ERZ772897 | MGnify/ENA primary metagenome ERZ772897 (study PRJEB29015, sample SAMEA2737660) | human gut metagenome | biome: human gut; feature: human-associated habitat; material: faeces | place: China | collected 2012 ... | reverse complement strand
AGCTCCGAGTGTTAAAGCAGAGTTATCTTTCCGAGCATTACGACCTTGAGGACAGAGTGCTGAAATACTATCCCCAGACCATAAAAGAGTATGAGGAACGCATTACAGGCTATGAAAACGATGTGGCTCTTGCAAAGCAGCACAAGCCGCAGGGCGAGGATAAGTTCTGCCCGATGAGCCTAAAAGGCGTGACCTACACGGAAAAATCCGATGCAGGAGAAATGCTTTTGGCAGTCTGCAAGGAAAATCCCCTTGCAAATCCCGTGGAAGTCGGCAGTTACCGTGGCTTCCGTTTGGAGGTATTCTATGATATGGTCAACACCCACTACTGCCTAAATCTCTGCGGCAAGACAAGGCACAAGGTAGAATTAGGCTCTGACGCTCTGGGAAATCTGACCCGAATTGAAAACGAGCTTGCCAAGCTCCCTGCAAAACTGGAAGCCGCAAAGACTAGAAAAGAGGAAATCTTGGATCAGCTTGCCAACGCAAAGACTGAGGTACAAAAGCCCTTTGCCTTTGAAGATGAGCTGAAAGAAAAGACTGACAGGCTTAACGCCTTAAACATCGAGCTTAATCTGGACGAAAAGGATACCCCTGTCCTGGATACCGAGCCCGACCATAGCGAGGAACAGCCCGAAAGAAAAAATGCAGACCGTGAGCGTTAATCCAATTTGCACATTTGTATTGCTGATTTTTGGGAAGTATAATGAGTGAAGAATACGAAAGTTGGAGGTAAAAGATGTGTTTGAGAATTTCAGATTTGAAACCTTTGTAGATGCCCATAGCAACATCTTTGAGGAATATTTAAGCTCTGTCATTGCAAAGCTGCCGAAAGAAAATCCAGAATACCGAGCTGTCAGTGACAGGATGGAAAGCCTTTATCAGCAGTATCCGAGAGCTATGGCGGTGTTTGATACGGAAAAGCCGAGTGATTTATCCGAGGATGAGTGCAAGGCTCTGATAGAGATTTTGGAGCTTCGGAATAAGCTCTCCGATATGCAGCAGGAAACAATATATTTCAGAGGATGCTATGACAGCGTGGGTTATCTGAAAAAAGCAGGAATTTTATAACGGACTGACCGAAGAAAACAGCGGTGTTGGCGTGAAGCTGACACCGCTTTTTACATAGCCGCAGAGGTAGAAAAAATTGAGGTTATGTGGTATATTATGTTTATAAATATCTATTTGCAAAAGGGGGCAAATTATGAGTGATACAATTAAGGGTGCAATAATTGGAGCACTTATTACAACATTAGGTTCTGTTCTCATCTTTTTTCTTGGTAATTTTTCAACTCAAGCTACTTTAGAGAAAAATACTGTTGAAACATTATCAGAGTATTTTGATTCAGTAGATAAGGATATGTCTTTTAAACAAGCATTACAAACAGTATATGAAGAAGCTAAATATAAAGACGAACAAATAGATATATTGAATCAACAGAATACTGACCTCCAGAGTCAAATATCAAGTACACCTAACTTTGAATTTAAAAATCCTGCCCTTATATCTGATGGATTAAAAGTTCAAGAGGCTGTAAATAAATCTATAATAGTGGTTGACAATAATAACTATTATTCTGAAGGAATTTTGAATTTGGTGTTAAAAAATAAATTATTATATGATTCTGATCAAAATATAGTATTTTATAATGCTAATGGGGAAAATGTAGCTACTGAAACAAAAGTCGATTTGTTTGATACGGATGTTTTGTATGAAGGAACTTGTTATGCGAAATATCTTCCTACGGATGGAAAGTCTTTTTCAATGGGAAGTAGTACATATAATAAAGGTTTTATAATATATGATGACCATTCACTTTTTGGGGAAGGAGATGGATATGCCCTATTTGATTTGCAAGGGAAATATTCAAAAATAACCTTTGATGTTGGAAGAACTAATGAATATGAAAAACAGGATGTTATACTAAAAGTCTATTTAAATGGTGAATATGTTGAAGAATATCCGATAAATGCACAATCTCCACCTATTCAATTAGAAATAGGTTTGAATTATGCAAATAATATGAAATTAGAAATAACTGGGGGAAGCAGGGTTAAGTATGGTTTTGCTAATGTGGTTTTACATTATTGAGTAGTAGTTATAAACTTGAAATAAGGAGGTATAAATGTGGATAATAAAGAAATAATTCTTTCAAAAATAGCAGAAGTGATGAGTAGAAAATATTTTATAGCACGAAAAAATTCTGAATTTAAAGCACGGCTTAAATGTGTTGGTTTGGGTGAGTATTTTGAAAAGTATTCAGACTATCTTGTTCCGTACTATTACAGAATGGGAAATTCACATAAGTTTGAAAATAATAATGAAGAATACGATGTGTTTTTAGGTTTGGACAGCATTTTTTCTGACTTATATCACGAAAATAGAAACAAAGATATTATTAGTTTACTAAAGGAACTTACGAAATCATTTAACGCTGAATATATTTTTACAGAAATGGCAGATGATTTTGAAGAACTTGCAAATCTTTATGAGTTGTTAGGTTTAAGTATTAGCATTGAATTTGATAAAGTAATTGTATCAACCTGTATGGCAAGCGATACAGAAAGAGTTGGAGAGGTGTTTTCGGTTGAGTCATGGCTGAAAAGTAACCATCAAGAGGTATATGATGCTTATGAGTCTGCGATTGATGCTTATACTCAAGGACACGCAGGAGCTTGTATTGAGTCGTGCAGAACTTGTATAGTGAGCATTTTTTCAAAATATAGAGGTACAGAAAATTTTGCTAAATGGATGCGTGGAGTATACAATACAAGTGGAGATGCTACAAGTGCTACACCACAAGACTTATCGCAGGCATTGACTACTGATTTAAAAAAGGAAGATTTGGCAGATTTCTTCAGCGAAAATAGGGCAGGAAAATTGACAAAAACAAAAGCAATTTATATGATTTATTCTATGATGTCTGATTACGGAACACATAGAAATGAAGCCACAAGCGAAACACCTATAATGGAGGATGCTCTGTTTTCATTAAGATTAACAGATAGTATTTTGTTCTGGGTATATTCAAAAAACAAATGATTTATATTAGGATACATAGCCGAGAGGTTTTTCTTAACGGAAAATCCCTCGGCTTATTTTATTTTCAAGGAGGTGCAGGATTGAATTATCAAGATTACAGACAGTCCCTTAACCAAAGGTTAAGCGTCAAAGTACAGCAGGAACTTTCCTCTTTTCAGGAAGAAATGTCAGGCAAGCCGCCGCAGGAGATTTTTGATGCAGCATATCAAATCGCTATCAAGAATGATATTGCCGAGTGTATTTCCAACACGAATTACTCTTCGCAGGCGGTGAAAGCATTGCTAAAATCGCCTAATCTGTTGCAGGAAATCTATGATGAATGGCTTGAAACAGACTATTCCCACATGGAGGATTTACACCAGACCATAGCTGATTTTAAGGATTATGTGGTTAAGACGGAGAAAATACTGTCTGAGAAAGAGAGGTAACGCCTATTGAGAGTATGCAGACCCTATGTGCAGCTCGACCCTGCCGTTATCGAACAGGCAAGGCAGATGGACTTGCTTTCTTACCTGCAACGGTATGAGGCGAGCAACCTAAAGCGTGTGTCTGGCAATGTGTACTGTACGAAAGACCACGACAGCTTGAAGATTTCCAACGGCAAATGGTACTGGTGGTCAAGAGGTATTGGCGGCGTTTCCGCCCTCGATTATCTCATCAAGGTCAGAGAGTACGGTTTTGTGGAAGCTGTCGAAGTCCTCACAGGTATTACGGCGGACTGGACACCGCCGCCCCCTGCTCCGAAAAAAGACGAGCCAAAGGTGCTGCTTCTGCCAGAGAAAAATGCTAACGCAGACCGTGTCGCAGAATATCTTTTCGGGCGTGGCATTGACTATTCGCTCATACAGGAATGTATTGACGAGGGTATTATTTTTGAAAGCAGGAAGTATCACAACGCTGTTTTTGTGGGCAGGGATAAAAGCGGAAAGCCCAAATATGCCGCTCTACGAAGCACACTTGGCAGCTCTTTTAAGCAAGATGTGTCGGGCAGCGACAAGCGGTATTCGTTCCGACTTCTGGCAAGAGAGCCGACAGATACGGTGCATTTATTTGAAGCTGCCATTGATTTATTGTCCTATGCTACTTTCCTCAAATGCGAGGGCAAGGACTATCGGACGGAAAATCTGCTCTCCTTGTCGGGTGTATATCAGCCTAAAAAGGAAATTTCAGAGAGCAAAGTTCCCATTGCCCTGACCACTTATCTTACAGAAAATCCACAGATTAAGACCATTGTTCTGCATCTGGATAATGACAAGGCAGGCAGGCTATGTACCGCTGCTTTAAAAAAATTGTTGCAGAAAGAATACAAAATCGTTGATGATCCACCGCCTGTTGGCAAGGACTTCAACGATTTTTTGTTATCCTATCTGGGGATTTCAAGACCGATTTCAAAGCGTGAAAGGAGTGATGCCCGTTGATTGTCTGACCCATTTTACCACCGAAAATAACCAAAATTGAAGCAAAATTTATAACTGAAAGCGAGGAATTAAACATTGGAAGTATCCTGCGTGATTGATACAATAAACAAAGCCAAAGCTCGCCGAAATATCGACCAGCCATTAATCATTCACTCAGATCGTGGCAGTCAGTATGTTGCAACGGAATATAAAAAAGCAACAGAAAATATGCAGCGTAGTTACTCAAAGAAAGCGTTTCCGTGGGATAATGCATGCATTGAATCCTTCCATTCAATTATCAAACGTGAATGGCTCAACCGCTTTAAAATTCGCGATTACAAGCAGGCATACCGTTTGATTTTCGAATATCTGGAAGCTTTCTACAATACGAAACGAATTCATAGCCATTGTAACTATATGTCACCAAATGAATTCGAACGAGTATATGAAAGAACACACACTGAGGCTGAGCTTCTGGCGGGTTAAAATGGGGAAAAATTTCTCATTTTAACTTGTACTAAATCTTGACATAGAACCAAGCCTAATTTGGAATGATAAGAGTAACTTTGAAAAAGAGAGTCGAAAGAGGAATTAATTATGAATGAAAAAATGAAAATAGAAGAAATTAAGTTTGGGAAAAATGATGCCCATAATGAATTACAAGAATTTGGTGAAGAGTATTATAGAACATCCTTTCTTGCCTATGAAAAATATAAAATTAGTAGTTTTATTAATGGTGAAAACTATTTTATATGTGGAAATAAGGGAACAGGAAAAACTGCTTTTTTAAAATATTTAGAATGTAAGTTATCAGAAGATACAAGAAATTTAATTATTCCAATAAGATTTAAATCTATAGATAATGTAGATAAAAGTAGTATGCGAAATATGGCAAATAATATACGAGAAGATGTTATTGAGAATACTAAGATAGAAAAATCAACATCATATTCGTTAATGTGGCAAATTTATTTAATTAATCAGATAATTAAAAATGCAAATAAAGGGGAATACCATTTATTTTACAATGACAATAATTATAATACATTAATTAAATTATTAGAATTGTTATATTCGGGAGAGAGAGGAAAGATTGTTCCTAAACTTACAAAAGGATATGCAAAAATTAATGCATCGTCAATAAAAGGAATAGATGCATCGATTGGACTTGAAATAGAATTAAATAAGGAAATGAAACAAGTCAATTTTAATAAAACAGCTAAATTAATATTGGATTTATTTTCTTTATTGGAGTATGCAGAAAATCCAGTATATATTTTGGTAGATGAACTAGAATTATCTGTAAAAAACAAAAAAGAATTTTCACGAGATGTTGAATTGATACGCGATCTTATACTGGCTATAGATAAATTAAATCATATGGCAAGAGAACAGGGATATAAGATCAAGATTATAGCGGCTATTAGGCGTGAAGTTATTAATCAAGTCCTTTCATATGGATATGAAATTAATAAGTGTGTTGAAGACTATGGGGTTATTATAGAATGGTTTCAAAAGGGAGGATCCTATAAAGATAGTCCATTGTTAAAAATTATAGAGAATAAAATTCATGCATCAGAAAAAATAAACGGATATCCGTTAAGTGAAGATGTTTGGAGTACATATTTTGTGCCAAAAGTAAATGGCAATGAGGTAAGAAAACATATTTTGAGTTATACATGGCAAAGACCAAGAGATATTATTAGAATGCTTCGATTTGTTCAAGATGAAAGTAGAGGAGAAGAACTTATTTCACAAGAAATGTTTGACCGGGCGATGCAGAAGTACTCAGAGAGTTCATGGAATGAAATTGCAGAAGAATTAGTGTTATCGTATACAGACATAAAGGATATTGATGCTATAAAAAAATTCTTTACTGGCATAGAGGTACCATTTACTTTTACGTATTGTTGTAAGAGGGCAGAAGATTTAGGAGCAATATATGATTATGTAAAGGTCTTTTTTGAAAAATATAAAATGATTGATTTTTTGGAAAAGATGTATGAATGGGGAGTAATTGGGAATAGCGGTGCAAGAATGGCGTTTAAATTTTTAGGAGACAGAGATTTGGCTCCGACAAACAAAATGATTATTCATACACCTTTAAGAAATTTTTTCGCAGTACGATCAAGAAAGTAATGAGAGGAATTGAGCGTAGAGAAGCTTAGATGAATTTGTTGAAATTCGCAATATTGAATTTGAATAAATTTTTATAATTATAAAACATTACGAGACTGTTTCAAGTTTTGTGTAAACAACAAAAACTGATATAAGATTTGTGAATGAAAGGTCTAATCCCCCAGCTATGCTGGGGAGAATGGAATAGCTGGAAGCGATGAGGATATCAATAAAAAGCCTTCTGTGATATATTAAGAATGGTGTCGCAAGCCAAACTTAATCACAGGAGGTGGTCCATATGGACAATAAAAGTTTATCACACACAAAATGGAAATGCCAATATCACATTGTATTTATTCCGAAATACAGAAAGAAAATTTTGTATGGAAGAGTGAGAAATGATGTGAGAGAAATAATAAGCACGTTATGTAAATACAAGAATGTAGATATTATAGCAGGAGCAGTTCGTGTGGATCATATTCATTTAAGTGTAGCTGTTCCACCTAAAATTAGTATTGCAAATTTTATGGGATACTTAAAAGAGAAAAGTATATTAATGTTTTATGATAGACATCCAGAATTGCAGAGTAAATGGGATAAAGCATTTTATAATGGTCTCATAAATTAAGACACTTTTTCGGACAGATTTTAATGAATCTGATATACTACAATCAGTATGAAAGAGAGGATTCAAAATTATGTCCAGACAAAGAAGAAATTTTAGCGCAAAATTCAAATCAGACCTTGTTATCGAACTGTTAAAGGGTGAGAAGGATATCAATACCCTGGCAGTTGAAAATAATATTCAGCCAAATCTGCTCCGAAATTGGAAGAAGGAATTTCTTGACAATGCGTCAGTTGTATTTGACGACAAGCGTGAGGAAAATCTTAAGGAAAAGCTTGCCGAAGAACGCAAGGAAAAATCGGAGTATGCCAAAAAGGTCGGTCAGTTAACCATACAGGTTGACTGGCTCAAAAAAAAATCTGAAGAAATTTGTGGACCTGACTACGAGAGTAAATTTAGTCCAAAACCTTTTGACGACTAAGGAATTACCCGTTTCTGTCGGAGCAAAGCTGCTTGATATCAACCGTACAAGCATTTACTACAAGGGAACCCCTGTATCAGAAGGCGAACTTGCCTGCAAAGAGATTATTGATCATCTTCATACCGATAACCCGGCATGGGGTGCAAGACAGATGTCCGCACAGCTGAAAGCACGTGGTTATCATGTCGGTCGACGCAAAACCAGACATTACATGAATGAAATGGATATTTATCCAATCTATCCGAAGATGAATCTTTCCAAACGGATGCAACAGGCTAAGGTATGTCCTTATTTCCTTAGAAATGCCGTCATAGACAAGCCAAATCAGGCATGGTCTATTGATATTACATATATTCCGATCAAGCGCGGCTTTTTATATCTGACAGCTGTTATCGACTGGCACAGCCGTTGTATTGTCGGCTGGGAAGTTGATGATACGCTTGATACCAGAATGGTCGTCAATGCTTTGAAAAAAGCATTTAAGGTGGCAAAACCACAGATACTGAATTCTGACCAAGGATGTCAGTTTACAAGTCAGCAATACATTGATTTCGTAAAAGAAAACGGCATCCGCCAAAGCATGGATGGAAAAAGCCTCTGGGCGGACAATATCATGATTGAGCGCTGGTTTCGTAGCTTCAAGTATGAAGAAGTCTATCTGACACAATATAATAACATCAAAGAAGCCAGAGCTGCCATTGGACAGTATATTCACACCTACAACTTTGAGCGGCGTCACTCCGCACTTGACTATCAGACACCGGCTGAATGCTATTATCCGGCAATGCTGTTGCCATATGTAGCTTAGCATAGAATGGTTCAGGGGAGAGTTCCACTATCCTTCCCATGTTCCTTGTAACTTATCCACAATATCAGTTCATTATAAAAATCTTAGATTTTTGTCTTGACAACTGAGCCACTATAAAAAGAGGTTGCAGATATGCTGAGAATTAAAATAAACGCTGCCGGAAAGGTCGTTTTTAAGAATGAAGAAGAAGTTTCACGGCTGCTTAGATATTTATGCTTTAAAGTTTTTAAGGATGATGAAACAAAAGAACTGCTTGAGGCAAATAATGTAACTTGATTATTATTATAAATAAAAATGAGATTTGAAATTAAATTTACTACATCATTTTCTCCCCGATAATTAGGGTAAACTATTTCCTTTTTTGACCGATATATTATATAATAGAAGCAGGATTTAGGATGAGTCTTGATTGTGCATGGAGGCATGAAAAAATATAGAACAGGTATTTAGCCATCCGGATAATTAGATTCGGGTGGCTTTTTTACTTTATGAAAATTGCTAAGCGATATTCCTATAAGAAAAATGCTTTCGTTGCAAAATAGAATGAATAGAGCAGGAAATAAATATGGACGAAAAAATATTGGTGACAAGGCCGTCAATGCCGTCATATGAAGAATATATAGAGGCGATAAAACCGTTGTGGGATTCTCATTGGATTACAAATATGGGAACGTATCACCGGCAGCTTGAAAAAGAATTAAAAGAATATCTGGATGTGCCGGGATTGTCGTTAATGGTTAATGGACATATGGCATTGGAACTTGCGATACAGGCGTTTGATTTTCCGGAGGGGGCAGAAGTTATAACGACCCCGTTTACCTTTATTTCTACGACACATGCAATTGTAAGAAACAGATTAAAACCGGTATTTTGTGATGTTAAATTAAGCGATGGAACAATTGATGAAACGAAGATAGAAGATCTGATTACAGAAAATACAGTGGCAATTTTGCCGGTGCATGTCTATGGAAATGTGTGCAATGTAGAAGAAATTCAAAGAATTGCGGATAAGTACAGCTTAAAGGTTATATATGATGCGGCGCACGCATTTGGTGTGAAATATAAAGGAAAAGGAATCGGAAGCTACGGTGATGCGTCCATATTCAGTTTTCATGCTACAAAGGTATTTAATACCATCGAAGGTGGAGCAGTGGCGTTTTCAGACCCTAAAATGTATGATAAGCTGTATAATCTGAAAAATTTCGGAATCCGTGGAGAAGAACTGGTTGTTTCGGTCGGTGCCAATGCGAAAATGAATGAATTCTCAGCAATTATGGGACTGTGTAATCTGAAGCATATTGATGGAGTGATTCAGGCAAGAAAAGAACGGTATGAGCTTTATACAGAATTATTAAAAGACATTCCGGGAATAAAATTGTTTGATAGGAATGAAAATGCGACCAATAATTATGCGTATTTTCCGATACTGGTGGAACAGGGATATGGAAGAAACAGGGATGAGTTGTATGATTATTTAAAGGAAAATGATATATACGCAAGGAAGTATTTTTATCCGATTACGGCAGATGCAGCGTGCTTTAAAAATAAATATAAAAGATGTGATTTGAACGCAGCGAGAGATTTGGCAGACAGAGTAATTGCATTACCATTGTATGAAAATTTAGAAATGATTCAGATGGATAGGATTATCAAAAGTATAATAAGTTAATATTCTGAGTATTACATTTGTTAGGAGGTAGTAATGAAAAAATTAATGCTTTTGGGTGGTTCAAGATATTTGATTAATGTTATAAAAAAAGCTCAAGAATTGGGGATATATGTTATTACATGTGATTATCTTCCGGATAATATAGCACACAAATATTCCGATGAGTATTGTAATGTTAGTGTTATAGATAAAAAAGCAGTTTTAGCTGTTGCGCTGGAAAAGAAAATTGATGGAATAATGTCATTTGCGTGCGATCCCGGAGTAGTAACTGCAGCATATGTGGCTGAGAAAATGAATTTGCCGTTTCAAGGTTCCTATAATGCTGTAAAAATATTGCAGGATAAAGGGCTATTTAGAGAGTTTCTTGCGCGTAATGAATTTAATGTACCAAAAGCAAAAAGATATACGGACATAGAAGCTGCCCTTAATGATATAGATAATCTTACATTCCCAATTATAGTAAAGCCGGTAGATTCAGCAGGGAGTAAAGGCGTTACGAGAGTTGATAATTCATGTGAATTTGAAAAGGCAATAGAAATTGCAATGGATAATTCACATTGTAAATCAATTATTGTAGAAGATTTTATTGAATTTGAAGGTTATCATTCATCAGCAGATGTATTTACTATTGATGGTGAATTGAAATTTGTAACATATTCAGACCAGTTATTTGATAAGACAGCAGAAAATCCGTATACGCCTGCTTATATTATATGGCCTTCAACAATGAAAAAAGAGTATCAGTCATATTTAACAGCTGAAATACAGAGATTGATGCTGTTACTAAATATGAGAACGGGGATTTATAATATAGAAACATGTGTCGCAAAGAATGGTAAACCGTATATAATGGAAATTTCGCCAAGAGGAGGAGGCTGTAAAATAGCAGAACTTCAAAAAATGGCATATGGGATAGATTTAATTGAAAATGAAATAAAAAAAGCAGTCGGATATCCTTTGGGAGAATTTAGTGAAGATGAATGTAATGGATATTGGTGCGAAATGGTAATTCATTCTAATACAACAAGGAATAGCAGATTAAAAGCAATAAATATTGCATCTGATATAAAAGAAAAGTATCTAAAAGAAGCAGATATAGTAGTAAAAAGTGGAGATATTATCCATGCATTTACAGGTGCGAATATGTCACTTGGGGATATTTTTTTGAGATTTAACAGTCGAGAAGAGTTAAATACTGTTATTCAGAAACAGAACGAATGGTTGAGGTTGGAAATGATATAAATATTAATTGAGAATATCATGGATATTAGCATATATTAATATGTAGGAAATGTAAAATGATTTATGTATGAGGAGATATCATGAAATATGTAATTTTTACAGCTGGAACATGGACAAAAAAGTTGCTGACATTAGATAGATTCGCGCAAATAGAGTATTTTGTTGATAATGATCCAAACAAGTGGAATAAGAAATTTTGCATAGAAAGGAAAAAAAACGAGTTAAATGATTTTTGGGGAAAACAATTTATAATTGAAAATGAGTATGATAAATGTAATATTTTGACAAATAAAATGATATATTCTCCAGAAGTATTAAAAAAAGAGATTAAAAAAAATATAATAATAATTATTGGTGATAAAATGCATTATGAAGAAATTAGTTATCAACTAATAGATATGGGATTTATTGAGAATATACATTTCTTTAATGGTTGGGAACTTACAGAATCATTTTATAAAAAGTGTATTAATAGTCATTTAAGTTGGATAAAGTATGAAAAATATAATGATATAAATTATGTTAATGAAAAATGGGAATTAAGAACAGAAATTATGTCAAAATTAATACCATCATATACAAAGCGAATTGTTGATTTGGGGTGTGGAGATGGTAAATTAAAGAAATATTTATCAAAAGAAATCAAATATATTCCAGTAGATTATTGTGATAGAGGAATTAATAATATCATTATGGATTTTAATAGTTGTAAAGTACCACAAAATATTGCAGATGCTGATACTATTTTTATGGCGGGGGTGTTTATATATATTGATAAGCCTGAAAAATTCTTAAAACAGTTTATTAATTCAAAATGTATCATATTAGATTTTATAGACGGAAAAATTTATGAAAGATTAGATGGAAAAGTTATGATAAATAGATATACAAAAAATTATATTACCCTCAAAGATTTAATTAAAATAATGAAGAGCGGTGGGTTTTATTTAACTGATATATCAGACTCGGTAGATGATGCCTTGATTTATAAATTTGAAAAAATAAGATAGTAAAATACGGAAAGGCTTTATTATGAAAAAAATAGTTGTTTTTGGAGCAAGTGGAGAGATAGGACGATATTTTATTAAATATTTCTTAAGTCATTATGCGGAGAATGAATATCAGATCATTGCAACAGGTAACCGAGAGACTAGTTTCTTTGAACAATTAGGAGTTTCGTATTATCGAGTTGATATTACAAACAAAGGAGATTTTTCTAAATTGCCAAAAGATATTAATGTTGTAGTTGATCTTGCAGGAGTAATGCCTGCAAGAATGAAAGGTTATAATCCTTATAAATATATTGATGTAAATATAACTGGTAATATGAACATTTTGGAATATTGTAGAGCAAGTGGTGCAGATCGTATCCTTTTTGCACAAAGTTTTGGAGATATAAAAGATTATGGTGAAGAAAAACTGCTATTGACAGTAAATTTGCCACGTAAATTTAGTTTTACAAATGATCATACCATTTATGTTATGTCCAAAAATTTTGCAGTAGATATGATTGAACATTATCATCAAATGTATGGGTTAAAGAGTTTTATATTTCGTTTACCAACCATTTATCTATATTCGCCTAATGATACTTTTTATGTTAATGGTGAGATTAAAAAAATCGGTTATCGTTTATTAATAGACAAAGCTATTGCAGGTGAAACAATTGAGGTTTGGGGAAATCCAGATCGTGTTAAAGATATGGTATATGTAAAAGACTTTTGTCAGATGCTTTATAAAGCAGTATTTGTTAATAGAGAATGTGGATATTATAATGTGGGAACTGGGATAGGAACATCTCTTTTAGATCAAATAAAAGGTATGATTAAAGTTTTTAATCAAGGTGAGAATAAGTCGAAAATTATTATGAGACCTGATAAACCCAATTCTCCTCAATATATTATGGATATTTCATCTGCAGTTAAGGAACTGGAATATGTGCCACAATACAATTATTTAGATATGTTGCAAGATATTAAGAAAGAAATGTATCAAGTTGAAAATACGGGGGACTAGTAAAATAATTAGTATACGTGTTGCACTATGGATCGGAAGTGCCGCATGAAAGAAATTATTGGTGGATATTTTCAATTTGAAGAAAGCAGCGGTAAAATGCTTTATGAAGATGGGGTGAAATTGAATTCTGGAAGGAATGCATTAGTTTATTTGCTAGAGGCGAGAAATATAAAAAAAATAATGATGCCCAAATTTATGTGTGATTCCTGTGATAATGTTATAAAAAATTATAATGTAAAAAAAGAATGTATAATATTAATACCCAATTTCAACCCGTAGATATAGAATTGCAAGAGAATGAATGGCTGTATATAGTAAATTATTATGGACAATTATCAGATGATCATATAAAAAAATGAAAGAAAAATATAAGCGTATTATATTGGATTATAGTCAGGCGTATTTTCAAAGACCTATATTGGAAATTGATCCGATATATTCTTGCAGGAAATATTTTATGAACAATATAAACTAGGAGAAAGGAACTTTAATGATTATCCATTAATGGAAATGTCTAAATTGACTATAAATTTACTACGTACTATTGATTATGCAAAAGTAAAAGATATACGTATGCAAAATTATTTGTTTTTGATGCAAAATCTCGCAGAATTTAATGAACTGAATCTTATAGTTACTAAAGGACTATTTATGTATCCGTTATATGTTGATAATGGTGAGGTTGTTAGAAAAAAAATACAAAAAAATAAAATATATGTTCCATGTTTATGGCCTAATGTAGTCGATGATTATGATGATAATACAATTGAAGGGAAAATGGCAAGAAATATTGTCCCATTACCAATAGATTAACGTTATAATTTGGAAGATATGGAGTATATTGTTTGTAAAATTAAAGAAATAATATAAAGTAGTGAATATAAAATTGAAAAAACTTAAAAGATAAGAAAATAAAATGAAAAATATGAAAGATAAACGTTTTATTTATGTTGGAAATCGATATTATGTATATAAAAAAATGGTTCAGTATAATTTGAATATTGTAAAGGTGTTTGCTGTAAGATGTTCATACTTGGAAGAATATTTGATTAATAATAAAATAGAATTTGAGTATATTGACTCTAAAAGGGAACTTATTAATATGATAAAAGAACTGGAATATGATATTCTGATTTCTGGTGGATGTCCATATATATTGCCAGTAACAGAATTAACCAAATTAAAAAGAGATAGTAAGTATATAAATATTCATACATCGTTACTGTCAGACTGTAAGGGGCGGCATCCTATAAATGCGGCATTACTTTTTGGACGAAAGCATGGAGTGACATGTCATTATATGGATGATGGAATAGATACAGGTGATATTATTGAGCAGATAGAAATTCCCATTACCGATGATGTGTCTTTAGAATTGTTATATAAAATTAGTTTTATTACAGAAGCAGATGTATTTGAAAAAGCATTGAATAATAATTTTAGAGTGAAAAAGCACATAAACGAATGTGTTAATACGATATATTACACAAGAAATAAACAAGATTATTATATAAAAACGGAAGATGATGTGGATATGTTATTCCAGCGTGTCAGAGCATTTTCTACGAAGGGTCAATATGCAAAAATTAATATCGCAGGGGAGATAGTAGAAATAAAAAATGTAAAATTGATTAGTAATCCTTTTGTAGTTAATAAATATATGAGTGTTGATAATAATAAAGTTTGTGTTACGTATGGTAATAACATTCTTATAAAATTTCAAGGGGAACTATTAGAATTGGAAACTGTAAATTATGGCATAAAAGAATTAAGTATGCTTGAAAAGAAAAAAATGTTATAAAAGAATATTTTATATGAAAGAAAATGTTAAAAGTATTTGTTGCAAAAATGAGGAACAAAAAATGAAATTAAGAACAATAGCAGCAGTAAAAAAAAATAATACGATATATTTTTCACCCATGTATTTGAATGGCGTGTTTTCTTTGGATTTGGATAATGACAATGAGGTAAGATGCATAAATATTTTTAAAGAGGAAAAAAAACTGGATTTTTTATATAGAAGAGTATATGTATATCAAGACAATGTATGGTTTGTACCTGAACAAGCTGAACATGTTGCAAAATTTAATATTGCAACAAATGAGATACAAGTATATAAATTTAGATATCACAAACAATCTCTCAATGGAATGTTTCAGTATTCTGATAGTTTTGTATTTAATGATAAATATTTATGTCTGGTTCCAGGAAATACAGATGCTTTGGTTATTGTTGATATGGAAACGGGAAAAGAAAAAATAGTATATGACGTTGTAGATCCTGAAAAAGAGTCATATATATCAGGTACATATGCAGACAGATATATATGGCTTTGCCCATTTGAAAGTAGGTATTTAGTCAGAGTAGATATTGAAGATGGTAATGTAATGCGATATAAGTGGAAATATGGAAAGCAGGATTTTGATGGAGTCTGTGCAGTTGATAATAAGTTGTATTTTGCGCCGCATAAGGCAACTGTTTGTTTATCAATCAATGTACAAAATATGCAGGAAAGTAAATTGGATATTTCAGATATAAAAAGTGTCAATGATAAATTTCAGGGGATTTTTAAAATTGATAATGAACTGTGGTGTATGCCGTTTACAGCAAAATATTTTTTGAGATACAATTTACAAAACAAAAAGGTGACAAAATATATTGGAAATAATCATAAGCTATTTGAAAATTGGGAATGGAACACAAATAATTTTATGCCAGTGGATTTTGGAGAAAAAGTTATGTTGGCATCGTGTTTTATGAATGGTTTTTTGACATATGAAGTGGAAGAGGATCAATTTGTAAATAATGAACTGAATTTTTCGACTGATAGACTGGAAGAATATTATGAGAAATGTTTACAGTATGGAGTGCTACAAGAACAATTTAAGCATGAAATTATAATAGAAAGAGAAGGTTTTTTGAAGAACTATTGTAAAAGTATTATTAAAAGTTACAATTGTACTGAAAAAGTAATCAATAAGGAGTAGTAAAAAATGAAGAAAACACAAGATTTTTTAAAATATAGAAATGAATTATGGAAAAGCAATATAAATGAAATAGTGGAGTATTGTGAAAATGATGAGATATGTATATATGGTGCAGGTCTATATGGAGACTTTGTAAAGGAAAAATTACAAGAGAAAAATATAAAAATAAAGAAATTCATAGTGACTAGTTTATTAGAAAATCAACCACTTTTGGATAATATTCCCGTTGTAGAAGTTTCTAAACAAGAACTGAAAGATGAAAAAATCATAATTAGTATGAAGTCATATTTTGAAGTGGAAAAATTGTTACAAAAATATGGAATATATCAGTATAAAATATTGAAGGTAGACATGAGAATACCTGTTGCAGAAAAGTACAAAGATTATTTAAAATATAGGCAGGATGCACAAACTACATTTAAAGATGCAATGATTAGAGTTAGAATAACAAATAATTGCCCGGGGAAATGTGATTTTTGCGGACAATTAGATTGGACAGAGGAAGAACAGCATAAAGAAATGAATCCAAAATGGTATATGGAGTATATGAAACCAATATACCCTGCATTGAAAACAGTATTAATAACAGGCGGTGATGCTTTTTTTGCGAGATATTCTTATGATTATATGAAGATGTTGAGTAATGAATATCGTCATATAACAATATTTACAGAATCAAATGGCTTAGCATTTACAAAACGTTTTCAGGAACTGGCATGTGAGAATTTATTTGCAACGCATTTTTCATTAAATGCCAGTAATAAACAGACATTTGTTCGCGGTTGCTGGTCATCAGCAGGCGGAGATAAAGCATATGAAAAATGTATAGAAAATGTTTATGATTATATTCAAATGCTGCAACAATATAACCGTATTGAATTTGCACCTAATATTTCGATGGTAATAAATTCGCAGACGGCGGATGATGTAGTTGATTTTGTAAAAATGGCATTGAAAATGAGTACTTCGTATGTGATGTTTTTCTTTGATTATCAGGAAAACGATATGAGCGGAGAATATTTCAGTAATCAATATTTAATGAGAAATGTTCTAAGACAGTTATTGGAAATAGAGTTGTTGCTAAAGGATAAATTTTATATTCAATTCAGGCTATGGGTCCCACTTAAAGAGCTTGATCTGGCAGAAGCGTCAATGAGTAATATATCAATGAGTGAATTAGAAGAAAAGTATAAAGATATAATAAAACTGGCACGGGGACGTAGCATAAAGAAAGAGCATGATAAACGCAATTTATTAAGAAAAGAAAATGGGAAAAAAGAGTTGTCATTTAAAGAAGACTATAGTTTAACATTGCGAACAGAAAATATAAATAATAAAAAGGTATGTGCGTCAGGATGGAATATGCTAGATTTTTATCCAAATGGCAGATTGGATTTTTGTGGCTGGCATGTGCCGACATTGTATTTTCCAGATTACATAAAAAATGATAAGGTCGATTGGAATGAAATTATCAATTCAGAAGAATTTCAGGTTTATAGGACAAATATGCTGGCTGGTGATTATTCTGGCTGTATGTCATGTTGTCCAATAATTAGAGAATTAAAAAGTTTCTAGTAAATTATGTGATGCAGAGTGTTTATTAAATAAGAGTAAGCAGTAGGGAGATTATTAAGCAATGGTAAAAGAATATAATTATGTAAACATATTAGAAAGCAATATTGAGTTACGGAATCAAAAGGTTATTATATATGGACTATCTAAATCAGCATTAGATGTATATGTTAAACTTGTTGCATTAGGAGCAGATATAGTAGGGTTTACAGATTCTTTTGCATCAACTGGTGGACTTTTTTGTGATTTACCAGTTTATGATGTTGAAGAAGTAAAGAACATGAACAATATATACGTATATGTATCTACATCTAATACAGAGTATTTAAGAGAAATCTTAGATATTTTAGAGGGAACAAAAAATCAAGTGCTATGTAAAGGAACTGTTTACGGAGCTGGTTTATATGATGTATTTAAGTTACAAAAGATGATACAAGGAGATGAGGATAAGATAAATGAAGTAGCTTCGCTTTTTGCAGATAAGAAGTCAATAAAAACTTTTAACAATCTTATTAAATACAGAATGTCTAATCAAACAGAGTTACTTAAAGAAATATATGAAAAATCACATAAACAGTATTTTCCAATAGAAGAAATTTTCACACCGACGAATGATGAAATTTTTATAGATGCAGGTGGATATAATGGACAAACAAGTGTGGAATTTGCAGAATGGGTTGATAATAAATATGAAAAGATATATATAATGGAACCTGATTATACAATGCAAAGGGTAACGAAAGAATACATAAAATTAAAGCGGTTAAATGCAGTAACTGTTATTGGAAAAGGCGCATATTCACATAGTGCGACACTTCGGTTTAACAATTCTATAGAAAGTGGTTCTTCATGTATTAATGAGCGGGGAAACGCTAAAATAGAAACAATTGGTATAGATGAGATGCTTAATGGTGAGAGGGCATCATATATAAAAATGGACATAGAAGGTGCTGAGATGGAGGCGTTAAAAGGGGCTCATAATACAATAAATCGATTTAGACCTAAATTAGCAATAAGTGTATATCATAAAGAAGATGATTTATGGAATATACCGGATTATCTGCACAAAAAATATCCATGGTATAAGTTTTATTTAAGGCATTATACACCAATTACTACGGAAACAATTTTATATGCAACGGAGAAATAAGTATGAGTGAAAAATTAGTGAGTATATTTTGTTTAACGTATAATCATGTGGGCTATATTCGTGATGCGTTGGACGGGTTTGTAAATCAAAAAACAAATTTTAAATATGATGTGTTTGTATATGATGATGCATCTACGGATGGAACTTCTGATATTTTAATGAAGTATCAGGAGATGTATCCTGATGTTTTTAATGTATATATTTCTGAACGCAATACGTGGAAAGATGAAAATAGGTATAAATTTTTATATGATTTGGAAATTAAAAATTTAAATGCTAAATATGTTGCAGTATGCGAAGGCGATGATTATTGGACAGATGAGAATAAATTGCAGATGCAGGTAGATTATATGGAAGCGCATCCAGAATGCAGTATGTACATCCATAACTGTGAATGGTTGGAGTGTACGACCAATACTAGCAAGCCTGGAAATGCAATTGATATAGATGGAGAAGGAGATGTATCTACTAGAGAGTTAATATTGGAAAAAAATGGACACCCCCCAACGGCTTCTTTTTTATATAGGAGAGAATTATTACAACAAGACTTTTTTTTCTTTAATGCTGTAGTAGGAGATTATCCACTAATGCTTTGTGCTGCAAGTGTTGGTAAAGTACACTATAATAATAAAATAATGTCAGTATATCGCTATAAAGCCAAAGGCAGTTGGAGCAGTAGACTAACATCTGAATCGTATGAAAACAAGTTATTTCAATGTTATCATTATATAGGTGTTATGGATTTTCTGTTTAAATATAATCGGTATACTGATTTCAAATATAAAAATATAGTAAAAACAAGAATTTTGCTATGTGCAGATAGCTTGAGTTACGTTTTAGAAAAATTGAATTTAAGTGAACAACAATTATATGATAGCTGTGTACAACATGGTTTTTATTTAAAAGAATCTTGTAAAACAGTTATTAGGATGGGGCATAAAATTGCAGAGTATAGACAGAAGACATTTATGGAGAATAAAACAAAGCAGTTTATAGACCAGTATAACAATATAGTCATTATGGGAACAGGAAAATATTCTCAAATACTGTCACAGCAGTTTGAAAATTATCATATTGATTTTGAAGGATATTCCGTTACAAAATTGATGGATAATAAGAAAAAATTTAATGAGAAAAAAGTATGGCAGCTGAATCAATTGCCGTACGATAAAGAAGAGTTAGGAGTTGTGGTAGGTATTTTGATTAAAGATAAAGAAGATATTGTGAAATCATTAAAAGAAGCCGGTATTGTAAATTATATAATGCCATATGATTTCGATTGGCTGCTGGATAAAGAGTGCAGTGATTAAAACATCTGTTACGCGCTCATAGAATTTAAAGAAAGGAAAGCAGGGCAGGATGACAGGGATGACAGCTGTCTGTGAGAATTTTGCAAGTGACAAGTATTTAACTGGATAGATAATGACGGTGGATTACGCTGAAGCGCAAAATTTGTTTTCACAATATAGTTTTACTGAGATTTTTACAAATATAAATTTATATTTTCATTTCCTGTATAAAAAGCAGAGAAAATTTAGAAGAACAGTTAACTGACCGGTTAAATTATGTAAAAGATAAAAAAGCTTCTGTTATATAAAGCAGGAGAATGCGGGTGATTTTGTTTGGGCTATAAAAAAATGGAGTCGTTCCAAAGGTATTTGTAGTTAAAATGATGACAAAAGAAGGGCAAAGCATTGATAATTTATCTGGAATTCAATTTAATAATATTTAGAAACAAGGTTATAAATTATTTCATAGTTTAGAAATAAAAAGGTGAGGTTTATAATGAAAGAAATATTAGACAGATGCCAAAAAAAAGGCAGTATTATAATCTACGGTGCAGGAACAATTGCAAATGTGTTTTATTTGTATTTAAAAAAAAACAATTTGGATAATAAGGTTAAATATTTTGTTGTTACAAAAATTTTAAATAACGTCACTGAAAAAAAGAATAGAAAAGTTGTGGAAATTGATAACTTAGAAAATGATGTAAACAGTATTATTATAATAGCAACGCAAAAAGTGACACATGCAGCAATACAAAAAACATTGGAAAGCAGACAGATTTATAATTATTGTGTTTTAGATCAAGAGAGAATGTTAGATGGGTTTTATAAAGAATTATATAAAAAACCTATAAAATCTAATACAATTATGTTTATGAATTTAAGTGGAAGGGGATATGGGGGAAACCCGAAGTATATTGCAGAGGAAATAAGAAGACGCAATTTAAATAGTGAAAAAAAAATGCAATTAGTTTGGGCAGTAACTGATAGAAATGAATATAACGGAATACCAAATGATATTAAGGTTGTAGAAATTGGCAGTGAAGATTATTATGAAGAATTAGCAGAAGCTAAAGTATGGGTTGATAATGTGCGAAAAACCAATGATGTAAGAAAACGTTTGGGACAAGTATATATCCAAGCATGGCATGGGGCAGCTCCGATAAAAAAAGTCGAAAGAGATGTTGAAGATAAGCTACCTGATTTTTATATTGAAAATGCCAAGAGAGATTCTGAAATGGCTGATTTGTTCATATCAGGAAGTGAATTTTATACGGAACTTTATAAAAAATCTTTTTGGTATAATGGAGAGATAATGAAGGTTGGGCTTCCAAGACAGGATATTTTTTGGAATATGGCATCAATAAAAAACAAAGTGTTTGATTTTTATAAAATTCCAATGGCAAGCAAATTAGTACTATATGCACCAACATTTAGAAAAGATGGTAATGGTAAAGTATATGATTTAGATATCGATGGAATGATACATTCTTTGGAAAAGAGATTTAAAGGGAATTTTGTATGTGCTGTGAGTAAACATCCGGATAATTTAACTGTCAATTACAATTTGAAAAATAGTGAAAAAATTATTTCTGTAGAAAAATATCCGGATTTTCAGGAATTATTGGCAGCAGCAGATGTATTAATTTCAGACTATTCGGGTTGTGTTTATGATTTCTCTTTTACTAAACGACCAATTTTTTTATATCAAAAAGATATTGAAATGTATAAAAAGGATAGAAATTTTTATATTACGATGGACAAACTGCCGTATATAAAAGCGATAAATAATGAACAACTACAGCGTGAAATCGAAATGTATGATGATCATTTATATCAGCAAAATTTAAAAAAATTTATGGAAAGTATGAAAAATTATGATGATGGAACTGCAGCTCAAAAGGTAGTAGATAAAATAATGGAGTATTTACAATAAAATATTAATGGAGAGATTGAATATATGGAAAAAGTATACATTTGGGGAGTTGGACTGTTTTATAAAAATAATAAAAACAATTTAAAGAAGTATATAATAGAGGGATATATTGATAATAAATTGTGTAAAACACAGAATGATTTTAATGGGAAAAAATTAATATCATCAAATGAGATAAAAGAAGATATGAAAATTATAATTATGTCAAAAAATTTTGTGGATATGGCATATGAATTGATAGATAAAAATATACAAAATTTTATGATAGGTATCGTTGTATTTCCAGAAAGTATTCAGGAGCAGTTATTGGGAAATAATGGAACATTTAGTGTGGAAAATAAAAAATTAGTTTATAAAACACGTGGTAATATAAAAAAGATCATAAACCAACAGAATGATATAAAAATATTATATAAAGAATTAGTGACAGAAGAGAACTATATAGAGGCTTTTGATAAATTGCCAGATATTCCATTTTGCCGTGATTTTGGGATGACTAAGGGAACACCAATAGATAGGATTTATATAGAAAAATTTCTTGAAAGATATAAAAATGATATTAAGGGAAATGTAATAGAGATAGCGGATAATATCTATACAATGCGATATGGAGAAAATAGAATAAATAAATCATATATTTTGCATGTAAATGGATGGGGGGAAAATGCTATTCGTGGTAATTTAGAAACAGGAGAGGGAATTGGGGAAAATCAATATGATACAGCAATTATTACACAAACATTAATGTTTATATATGATTTGCAAAGTGCAATAAAAAATATTTATAAAATGTTAAAACCGGGAGGAGTGGCATTAATAACAGTTGCTTCTATATCGCAGGTATCAAGAGAGGATAAAGAATATTGGGGAAGTTACTGGAATTTTAATGTAGATGCTATATGGAAGTTATTTTCATCAAAATTTAGACATGATAAAATTAAAGTCGAAAGTTTTGGAAATGTAAAAACGGCAACGGCATTGCTTTATGGCATAAGTGCAGAAGAAATATCTAAAGAGATATTTGAGTACAATGATTTACAATATCCAGTGATAATAGGTATAAGGGTTGAAAAGGAAAAATAATGACAGCAAAAGAACAATTAGTAAATATTACACTAGATAAAGAAGTATATTGTTATGGGGCAGGAAATTATGGAAAAACAGTTGCGTATAGTTTAATTGATATCAATGTTGACTTTAAAGGATTTATAGTTACAAATAAAAATAATGTAAGTAATTATGTTATGAAAAAAAAAGTTTACAGTATTGATGAAATCAATGTATCTGCCAATTCAGTTATCTTAGTATGCGTAAATTCTTTTATTTGTGGGGAATTGGAAAAAGAATTAAAAGAAAGACAAATAAGTAATTATTATATCATAAGTGAACAGATGGTAGCGGAATTAAATGACACAACAGATTTTGAAGTGGATGTTGATAATGACAAAAAAGTTAATGTGTTATTATATCATAGAGTATGTGATATTAAACCAGATATTTGGAATCTTGCAGTGTCGCCAGTACAATTTGAATTACAAATGAAATATCTTAAAGAGAATTTTTCAATTATTAGATTTGAAGATGACTGGTCTGATATTAAGAAAAAATCAGTGGTAATTACATTTGATGATGGTTATGTTGATAATTATAAGAATGCATTGCCGATTTTGGAAAAGTATGAAATACCAGCAACATTTTTTATTAGTACAGGAAATATTGATTCAGAAAAAGAATTTTGGTGGGATGAATTGTCGACTTTGCTATATGGAAATGTAAAATTGCCATCCCAGATTATGTATGAAAATGAAATGTTTAATTTGGTGAGCCATAATGAAAAGAAAATGTTTTGTCAAAAATTCAGGTCAGATATTATGATAATGGATGAAGTAGGGAGATGTAATGCTTTAAATTGGCTTCATACTGTATTAGAGGTTCCATATGTTAATGAAGATATAAATAGAGAAATAAATAGCAGAGAATTAATAGAATTGTCTAAGTCAAGGGTTATTACCATAGGAGCACATACGCAATCACATGGTAGACTAGCAGCTTTGAACTCGGAACAACAATTTATAGAGATTTATGAATCAAAGAAAAAATTGGAAAACATAACAAATAAAGAAATAAAATATTTTTCGTATCCTTTTGGATGTGATGGAGATTATGACGAAACTACGGTTAAGATAGTACGCGAATGTGGATTCTTAAAATCAGCAGCAGTAAAAGGAGGATTATATGATAAAATCCAAGGAGAGTACGAAATTCCTAGAAATAGTGTTCCTGGGGGAAGTGATTTAAAGGCCTTTAAAAAATTTATCAGAAAAATATGGTATGAGTATTAGATTATATATTGGAGAAAATTATTTATGCTTCATTTGTTAAATTATAATTTACAAGAACTAGCTCAGTACATAAAACGGAATAATCTAAAAATAATAGTTTATGGCGCAGGAATGATAGGAAAAATAGTAATTCCGGATTATCTTTTAAGAAATAATTTATTAGATAATTTACAGTGTTATATTGATATGGATAAAAATAAACAAACTGAGCAAATAGTTATAGACAATAAAAAATATAATATTTGTTCAGAATCGTTGCTGAATTGCGTAAACCAAGATAGTATTCTTTTGATTACAAATAGTAATTACAGTCCTGTTATTCAGATGCTTGATACAATAGAAAATCTTCATAATATGGATGCGGTTATTTTTCCAATACTTCAGACGATAACTGTAAAAAATCACAAACCATTATTGGAAAGTGCAATGCAGAATCATTCAAAAGAACTGATACCAAAGATAATTCACTACTGCTGGTTTTCAGGAAGAGAGATGCCGGATTATTTAAAAAAATGTGTAGACAGCTGGCATCAATTCTGTCCGGATTACGAAATAAAACGGTGGGATGAAAGCAATTATGATATCAGTAAAAATTTATATATGAAACAGGCATATGAAGCAAAGAAATGGGGCTTTGTGCCGGATTATGCCAGATTGGATATTTTATATAATTATGGTGGGTTCTATCTGGATACCGATGTTGAATTAATAAAATCCTTGGATACATTAAGAGGGCAAGTGGCATTTTGCAGTGTAGAAAAGTGGGGAAATATTAATATGGGAGGGTGCAGTGGAGCAGTAAAACAACACCCGATGATAAAAAAAATGCTGGATTACAGAGAAAATATCCCGTTTATTCGGGAAGATGGAACATATAATTTGGAAACTTGTGGGGTATATGAAACAAAGCCTTTTATTGAAGAAGGAATGATAGTAGATAATACCACACAGCGGATTCATAATATGACAGTTTTTTCATCAGATTTTTTTCACCCATATGATTATATGAGTGGAGAAACCTGTATTACTAAAAATACTTATTCAATACATCATTTTAATGGGGGATGGCTTGATGAAAAAAGAAAGTCAGAAAGAAAACAAACGGCAGAAGCATACAAAAAGATATTAAAAAGGATGCAGGGTTAAGGTATGAACGATATTTTAATTAGTGTAATTGTACCAGTTTATAATGCTGAAAAATATTTGAGAAAATGTATTGATAGTATAATAAATCAAACATATTCTAATCTTCAGATTATTTTAGTGGATGACGGGTCTGAGGATAACTGTTCAATTATATGTGATGAATATGCACAATTAGATATGAGAATTGTTGTGATACACAAGAAAAATCAAGGATTGGTATTGGCAAGAAAAAGCGGTATGCAAATTGCAGAGGGAGAGTATATTACATTTGTAGATGCAGATGACTATATTGATATAGATGCGTATGAAAAGATAGCTGCTTGTATAAATCCTGATATGCCTGATATTATAGCTTTTGATTTAGTTGAAGAATATCCGGATAAGATTGTAAAAAAGGAGAATAGATTTACAGAAGGTCTATATGGAGCAGGAGAACTGAAAACACAAATTTATCCGGAAATGTTAAGCAAGGGTGCTTTTTTTGATTATGGAATATTGCCAAATCTTGTGTGTAAATTTATAAAAAATGAATTTGCAAATAAAACACAGATTGAAGTGAATAGTGAAGTGACTTTTGGAGAAGATGCTGATGCTGTATCTCAATATCTGGCAAAAGCAGAATCTATGCAGATTATTCATTATGCACCATACCATTATTGCAAAAGGGAAGGCTCCATGGTATATGCTCCGATTAAGCCGGAAAGTATAAATTATTTACAAAATGATTTGGAAAAAGCTTTTTTGAAAGCAGGAATATCAGATATTATGAAGAATCAGTTAAATGACTATATTACATTTGTTACTTTGTTAAAAAATCCGCGAGTTATATTAGACAGAAAAGGCATATTTACAGATTCAAAGACAGCATTATATGGTGCCGGAGGATTTGGACAAGCTGTTTTTAGTCAGTATTCAGATTCAATAGCAGTCATAGCAGATTCTAATTATGCTAAATTTGATAATTCTTTCATGCAGATAGTTTCAGCAGAAGAATTAGTAAATAGACAGTCAGAATATGATAAGGTTTTTATCACAATATTAAATGTTAATTTGTGCAGGCAAATAAAAGAAAAACTTCTTGCGATGGGAATGAAAAAAAACGTGGTATTTTATGATATTGGGAGGGTAATACAATGAGTATACAAATTATTATATATGGTGCCGGTGAAAGAGGAAGAGGAATATATAATTTTTTTGAAAAATATAATCAAGAACAAATGATTTTGGGATTTTGTGATCAAAATCATGAAAAAATTTTAGAAATCGAAGGTAAAAAAGTAGTAGGATTTGAGGAGGCAATAAGTTATAAGATGCCTTTTTTAATATCATTAACAGACGAGAAAATTGTTAAGCAGATAAAAAATAGAATAGATGCATCGGGTGGAAAAGTTATTGATTTTGCTAACGTAGCTAGTTTTTGGGGAAAAGATAGAAATATTGTTAACCGTGATTTTTGTGCATTTTTTCATGTGGAAAATATGAATCAGTATTTTAAAGAGGCAGAAGATAGTACATATGTTTTTTGGGATAATAATTCATTATTTTATGAATTGTTTAAGCAGTTAGATTTAAAGAATGTAATTGAGCTGGCATGTGGGAGAGGGAGACATGTGCAGTATTATATACATAAGGCAGATAAAATAACTTTAGTTGATATTCTAAAAAAGAATATAGATTTTTGCAAAAATCGGTTTAATGATAAAGATAATATATATTATTATTGCAATAATGGCTATAATATAGAAAAATTAAAAACAGAACAATATACATCTTTGTTTTGTTATGATGCAATGGTTCATTTTGAAATGATGGATATATATGAATATTTAAAAGATATTTATAGAGTACTTATACCAGGAGGAAAAGCATTATTGCATCACTCAAATAATACGAGTGATTATAAAGCGTCATTTGCCAATGCACCACATGGAAGAAGTTTTATGAGTAAAGATGTATTTGCATATTTGGCATATCGTGCAGGATTTGATGTGTTAGAACAAAAAGTAATTGATTGGGGAATTAAAGACTTAGATTGTATTTCTCTGATACAAAAGCCGTATACAACTAAAAATTAGATCAGCGTTGCAACCTGGAAAATTTAAAATATGATTGTTGGAATACATAATAGATGTTTTAGGCGTGACAAAGAAAGGAAATACATATGCAGTTTGAACTAACAGCATCGATGATGTGTGCAAATTATGGAAATCTTGCGCAGGAAGTAAAAGCACTGGAAGAAGGCGGAATTGATTCCTTTCATATTGATATTATGGACGGAAGATATGTTCCGAATTTTGCGATGTCGTTAAACGATATGCGCTATATTGCCGGTGCGGCAACAAAACCGCTGGATGTACATTTAATGATTGAACATCCAAACAACCACATTAATTTATTTTTGAAAAATTTAAGAAAAGGCGATACCGTCTATATTCACCCTGAAGCGGAGTATCACCCGTCAACGACCCTGCAGACGATTATTGATGCGGGCATGGTGCCGGGCATTGCGATTAATCCGGGTACATCCGTTGAAACGGTGTTTGAAATGCTCCGGATTGTCAAAAAGGTTTTGGTGATGTCTGTAAATCCCGGAAATGCCGGACAGATGTATCTGCCGTATGTCGGCAAAAAGATTACAAAGCTTTTGGCATTGAAAGAAGACATGGATTTTGAAATGTACTGGGACGGTGCATGCAGTGCCGAGCGTATCTTAGAATTTGCGCCAAAGGGCATGAAAGGGTTTGTGCTGGGAACAACGCTGCTGTTTGGAAAGGACAGACCTTACGGTGAAATTTTGCGGGATATCCGGGATTTGCGGCTATGAACACAGCACTGATTTTATCCGGCGGGGTCGGCAGCAGGCTCGGTGCGGATATGCCAAAGCAGTATATCAAAGTTGGGAACAGAATGATTTTATCGTATTGCGTGGAACGCTTGTCCTTACACCCGCAGATTGATGCAATTCAGATTGTAGCACAGGAAGCATGGCGCGGACCGATTGCAGACTGCTTAAAAACTTATGATGTAAACAAAAAATTTAAAGGCTTTTCAAGTCCGGGCGAAAACCGCCAGCTCTCTATTTATAACGGACTGCGGGATATTTTAACTTATGCTGGGGCGCAGGATACCGTGCTGATTCACGATGCGGCGCGTCCATGTCTGTCAGAAGCATTGATTACGGAGTGCCTTGGCGCATTGGAAGGACATGACGGAGTACTTCCGGTGCTGCCGATGAAAGACACGGTTTATTTAAGCCGTGATGGAAAAAGTGTTTCATCGTTGTTAAACAGGCAGGAAATCTTTGCAGGACAGGCGCCGGAACTGTTTGTTTTAGGAAAATACTATGAAGCCAATGAACAGCTGCTTCCGCAAAAAATTTTGCAGGTCAACGGTTCGACTGAACCGGCGGTGCTTGCAGGAATGGATATTGCGATGATACCGGGCGATGAGGGCAATTATAAAATCACGACAAAGGTGGATTTGGAACGTTTCAGGGAATATATTTCGCAAAAGAGGCTATAATTGGAGGAATCATTGAAAATGAAGGCATGGGTGCTTGAAGATATCGGAAATATAAAATATAAAGAAGTATTAAAGCCGCAGATATCGGAAAATGAGGTTTTAGTGCAAGTGAAGGCGGCAGGTATCTGCGGTTCGGACATTCCGCGGATTTATCAGACCGGCGCACACCAAATGCCGCTGATTCCGGGACACGAATTTTCAGGTCAGGTGGTACAGACCGGTGAGAATGCCGATGTAAAATGGCAGAATAAGCGGGTGGGTATTTTTCCGTTAATTCCGTGCCGTAACTGCATTGCCTGTCAGAAAGGGCAGTATGAATTGTGCAGAAATTACAGTTATCTCGGTTCCAGACGGGACGGCGGATTTGCGGAGTATGTTGCAGTGCCGGAGCACAACCTCATTGAACTGCCGGAAAATGTTTCATATGAGGAGGCGGCAATGCTTGAACCGATGTCGGTGGCATGCCACGCACTGCGCCGTGTGAAAGTGTCACCGGACGATACGGTTGCGGTGTGCGGTCTGGGAACAATTGGCATGTTTATTGTCATGCTTTTATTGGAACGGAATGTGAAAAATCTGTTGGTAATCGGCAACAAAGCATTTCAAAAAGAAAAAATTTTAAAGCTTGGTATCAAAGAAGAACAGTATTGTGACAGTAAATGCGAAAATGCAGAGGCATGGCTGGATAAGAAGACCGGTGGAATCGGAGCGGACGTCTTTTTTGAATGTGTAGGTAAAAATGAAACCTGTTCGCTTGCAATAAATCATGCGGCACCCGGCGGAAAGGTCTGCTTAGTAGGAAATCCGTATTCGGACATGCTGCTTGATAAGCAGGTTTATTGGAAGATTTTAAGAAATCAGCTGACGGTAACAGGAACGTGGAATTCCTCCTTTACAGGCGAAGTAACTGATGACTGGCATATGATCGTGCATTTGTTAAAAGAAAAAAAGATTGACCCGGCGCAGTTTATTTCACAACGTTACAGACTGGAAGAATTAGACCGGGGCTTTGAAATTATGCGGGATAAATCAGAAGATTATATTAAAATTATGGCGGTTACGGGATAAACGGCTAAAGTGGATTTGAAACATTTCAGGCGGACAGTAAAAATGGATTGGGCGAAAGAGGCAGAGCAGATGAAAGAAATTTCAATGGATTTTTTCAGGGATGAGGTAAGAAACGGATTTTTTATTCCGACAGCGGTAAAACAGGCGTGGGCGGCGCAGTTACAGGTGTTGGATGTAATTGAAACAATTTGCAGAAAGCATGACATCACGTATTTTGCGGACTGGGGGACGATTCTTGGAACCGTGCGCCACGGCGGATATGTGCCGTGGGACGATGATATGGATATCTGTATGAAACGAGAGGATTATACCCGGTTTAAAGAAGCAGCAAAGACGGAACTGCCTGAAAGTTTTTGTATCCATGATTATGAGCATCAGGAAGACCACTGGCTTTTTTTATCGCGTGTTGTAAATAATAAACATATCTGCTTTGAACCGGAACATATGAAGCAGTTTCATAATTTCCCGTATCTGGCGGGCATTGATATTTTTGTACTGGATTATCTATATAAAGATGAGCAGCAGGAAAAGCAGCGCTGTGAGGAAGTCAAGCACATTATTGCGGTTGCAGACAGCATTATTGCAGGACAGATTGCACAGCCTGTAAAAGAAGCCAATCTGATTCAGCTGGAAGAGAAATATCATAAAACTTTCAACAGAAAACTGGACAACCGTCATATGGGAATTGAATTGTACCGTCTGGCAGAGGAACAGATGGCGCGTGTGCCAAAAGAAGAATCTGACCGCATGGCACAGATTTTTCCGTGGGGCTTATTAGGAAACCGCGGACAGGATAGAGAGTATTATGAGAAATTTGTGCGCCTTCCGTTTGAAAATACGACAATGCCGGTGCCTGCCGATTATCACAGGATTTTAAGCGGTAAATACCATGATTATTTTAAAATCCACAAGGTCTGGAGCGGACATGATTATCCGTATTTTGAAGGACAGCGAAAAAATCTGCAGGCGGTTGCGGACTTTAAACTGCCGGAATTTACATTTGATAAGGCAATGCTGCGCCAAAACACCAAAGAAATGAAAAATTCCGATACCATGCAGAACATTGCCGCAGAAGCGCTGTTAAATATCGAAAAATTACACAATGCATTTTTGGCGGAAATATCGCGTAAAACGGCAGGCGCAGAGCAGGCAGATAGTGTGGTACAGCTTCTGGATATGCTGGCACAGTGTCAGAGTGTGGCAATTGATCTTGGCAATTTTATTGAGCAGATGAAAGGTGAAGAAAATCTGTCTGCAAAAGCTTGTGTTGCAGCACTGGAAGAATATTGCGAGAAGATTTTTGATGTTTATAATAATTTGCCTTTAGCTGTGGGGCGGGAGAAAGAAGATTTTCAGAAGTTATGTGCGGCATTGAATCAGGCATTTGTTCAGATGAAGCAGACGGTTGAAAATGAAATTATCCATAAAAAGCTGGTTGCATTTTTGCCGGACAACCCAAAACGCTGGAAAGAAATGCAGGCGCTATATGATTATTACAGACAGCAGGAAAATACAGAAGTCTGCGTAATTCCACTGCCGCTGTTTGCCAAAAATCTATATGGAGAGATTGTGGCAGGGCAGGACGAATACGATAAGAATGATAAGAGGGGCGAATACCCGGCTGATTTGAATATCATTGCGTGGCATACAGTGCAGATGCAGTCGTATGAATTTGCGGCGATAGTGATTCAGAATCCGTATGATGCCGAGAATCCGTATCTGACGGTTCCGCCGGCGTATTATGCAAAACAGCTTCAGCAGTATACAGACTGTCTGATTTATATGATGCCGCAGGGAGTCAATGATTTTACGGAAAATGATATCACGGACGTTTACGGGCTGAAATACAGTCTGACGATGCCGGGGGCAATGTATGCTGACCGGATTTTAATAGAATCGCCTGCGATGAAAGCATTGTTTGTAAATCATCTGACAGCATTTGCGGGCGAAGATACAAAAGAGGTCTGGGCTGATAAAGTGATGACAATTTCTGCATTTTCAGGTGAGAGTGCGCAGACCGGACAGCCTGTTCAAAACGGTCAGTGTGGTCAGACACCGCCGAAAAAAAAGCTGTTATACTGCATTGGTGAAAATGAATTTTATGAAAATGCGGAGATGGCAATCAATAAAGTAAAAGAACGTCTGAATGTTATGACACAATATCCGGAATCCTTAAAAGTTGCAGTCTGCCTGTATCCGTATGATATTGCAGCGTGGGATATCTGCACAGGGCAGGAAAAAGATATGCTTGTACAGGTATTAAAGGAATACCGGAAGAATAAAGGAATTGAGTTATTAACGAAGAATGTTTTTGATATAAACGGTATAGATGATATGACAGCTTATTACGGCAGTCCATCCCCGCTCATCTGCCGGTTTGTACAGCAGCGTAAACCGGCGATGGTGTCGGAGGAGCAGTAGTAGAAAATCAAATTGAGATATGCTATAATATGTGCAAGTTACAATAGTATTGCAATATCAGGAGAGTGAACCGATGAATCAAAAAGCCATTTCGATAGGGATAGAATCTTATAAAGAAATTGTAGATAGACCTTATTATTATGTTGATAAAACTCTGTTAATAAAGGATTTATTGGATAATGGTACATTAGTGAGCTGCTTCACCCGGCCGCGCCGTTTTGGCAAGACACTGGCATTGAGTATGTTAAAAACATTTTTTGAGCTGGAAATGGACAGCAAAGGAAATGTAATTGATAATAGCCATTATTTTGAGGGAATGAAGATTGCAGAAGCTGGTGAATGCTATATGAATCAGCAGGGGAAATATCCGGTGATATCACTTTCGTTAAAATCAGCAAAACAGCCGGATTTTGATATGGCATATCAGTGCATGATTCAGGATATTGCTTATGAATATGACAGACATCGTTACGTATTGCTTGGAGAGGCACTGTCTGATGCAGATAAAGCAATTTATACCAGCATCATGGAGAGAAAAGGCGAAAAGGCACAGTATGCAACGTCATTGAAGTTTTTAGCGGAATGTTTGAAAAAATACCATGGCAGGAATGTAGTGATATTAATTGATGAGTATGATGTGCCGCTTGAAAATGCATATTTCAGGGGATTTTATAATCAAATGATTGATTTTGTCCGTTCCTTATTTGAATCAGCATTAAAAACGAATGACAGTCTGGAGTTTGCGGTAATTACAGGGTGCCTTAGAATCAGCCGGGAGAGCATTTTTACAGGATTGAATAATCTTGAGGTAATTTCTGTGCTGAATGAGAATTATTCAGAGTATTATGGCTTTACTGAATCCGAAGTGAAAGAAATGTTAAGAACTTATGGATTGGAAGAAAAATTACAGGAAGTAAAGCAGTGGTATGATGGATATTTGTTTGGCAATACCGAAGTATATAATCCATGGAGTGTTATTAATTATGTGAAAAATGGTATTTCAGGCAGCCGTTCATTTCCGCAGCCGTATTGGTCAAATACTTCGTCGAACAGTATTGTACGTGAATTAATAGATCATGCGGATTTGCACGTAAAAAAAGAAATTGAAGAACTCATAGCAGGCGGGACGATAGAAAAACCGGTACATGAGGATATTACGTATGAGGATATCCATAAAACACAGGATAACCTGTGGAATTTCTTATTTTTTACAGGATATTTGAAAAAAACTGATGAGCGCTTCGAGGTTGATACGAGTTATCTGACAATGACAATACCGAATGAAGAAGTGCGATTTATATATAGAAATAATATTAAAGAGTGGTTTGAAAATAAACTTAAAAATACAGATTTGAATGTTTTATATAATGCAGTGCTAAATGGAAACTGCACTGTATTTGAAGAACAGGTAAACAATCAGCTGGCAGAAACAATTAGCTATTATGATTATGCCGAGAGTTATTATCATGGATTTTTGTGCGGCTTACTGAAAGGCTGTAACCGGTATGCAACGATTTCTAACAGGGACAGCGGGAATGGACGCCCGGATATAGTGCTTGCGTATCCGTCGGCGAGAGGGCCGGTTATCATACTGGAATTAAAGGTTGCAAAGCGGTTTCAGGAACTGGAAGTCGGGTGTGATGCGGCATTAGAGCAGATAGAACAGCAAAATTATGCCGCATATTGGGAAAATGAAGGCTATACCAGCATTACAAAGTATGGCATATGTTTTTATAAAAAAGAGTGCATGGTAAAGAAATTTTCCCACTAAAAAGGAGCCCCCATGACCAACAAAATTCTAATCTTTACAACCCGACAGTTATGCTACCACAGCGCCGGATTTTTTGCGGCGCAGCTGGCAGATGCACTGGAAAATGCAGGGTATCAATGTGAATTGTGTGAAATCCCGGAAGACGGCATTGCGGGAGAAATGCGTGAACAGGCAGTACCGGCAAAAGATACGGCGGGGGAGATTTCGCCGCAGGCAGCAGCCGTGCTGGAGCGTTATATCGGAAAGGAATACGCGGCGGTCATTGACTTTAATTCCAAGCTGCCGCGGCTGATGTGCGATGATGACACCTATTATCTGGACACCATTCAGGCACCGTTTTTTAACTACATTTTAGACAATCCGCTGTATCACCATGCAACACTGCAATGTCCGTTACAGCGGTATCATGTCCTGTTAGTCGATGAAGAACACGCCGCTTATGTACGGAAGCATTATCCGCATATTCAGGGTACGCATATGCTGTCGCTTGGTGCCAATGAAGCGGTTATCGGAAAGACATTTGAGCAGAAGCAGGAAAATGTATTATTTATGGGAACATACCGCAGACCGGAAGTCTATCTGGAGCAGATTCGCAGTCAGGATGCACAGGCGAAAAAAGAAATGCTGCAAATGATTGAGCATATTCAGGCAGAGCCGGATTTATCGGTGGAACGCGCATTGAGAGCCGTTTTAGAGGAAGAAGGCAGACAGATTTCAAAAGAAGAATTTGGACTGTTGATGAACAGGTATTATCCGGTGGAAATGTATCTGCGCAATTATGACCGGGAACAGCTGGTGACGGCACTCGTCCGGGCAAAAATTCCGGTAAGAATTGTAGGCGACTGGTGGGAGCGGTACGCATATGCCGCTGCGCCGAATCTGCAATTGGAGCAGCCGGTTGCATTTGACCGTTCATTTGATAAAATTGCGGGAAGTGCCGTGATAGCGGATTCGTCCCCGTTTTTTAAAATGGGAATCCATGACCGTGTGTTTGCGGGCATGGCAAATCATACAGCGGTTCTGACGGATGAAAGCCCTTACAGAAAAAAAGTCTTCGGAACAGGACAGCATATCCTTGATACGGACTGCCCGGTTGTTTTGTATTCACCGGCAAATCCACAACAGGCATGTGATATGGCAGAAGAATTGTTGATAAACCGCAGCAGGCGTAAAGACCTTGTGGATAAAGCGTATGAAATGTATCAGAAAGAATTTACATGGAATAAAGTAGCGGAACGATTTGTAAAGCTTTTGACAGAATAATTTACAAGAACCTTTAATAAGTGTTATAATAAAACACAAATGATATCAGGGTCAAAAGGTCTGAATCTACATGAACTTGCTCATAGTTTTGGGTTTATGACCCAGACATCACATAAAGGTATGTGATAAAAATACATTGTCGGAGGACGGATTATGCAGGATACGAATTCGATTTACGGGCTGTTAAAAGAAAGCGCAGAAAAATATGCCGGGAAAACAGCCGTTTTATATGATACATTTGCAGGAAGCTATGAAAAGCTGTTTCGGGATGTGACCAATAAGGCAATTCATTTGCAGCATTTTGAGGGGAAGCGGGTTGCACTTTGCGGACCGTCATCATACCGGTGGATTGTCAATTTATTTGGTATTATTCTGGCGGGAAAAGATGTTGTGCTGGTGGACTCCTTTCTGCCGCATAAGGAACGGGAAAGCCTGCTGGAAAAAGTAGGGGTGGATTACATTTTATCTTCTACCAATCAGTACATCCTTGCAGACAGTCATGCCATCATGATACCGGGGGCAGAAAAAGATGATGTTGAGGGAGAATATAATCCGCAGACACCGGAAGGAAACGTATTGGTATTTACGGCAACAGATAAAGAATCCGATAAAGCGGTTGTGCTGACCACACAGAATCTGATGTATACGGTGAATGCAATGAATCATCACTGCTATTGCAGCGAGCATGACAGAGTGCTGGCACAGACTATGCTGTTTCATATTTTCGGACTGGTTTACAGTCTGTTGTGGCCGCTGGCAAACGGCGCGTGTGTATGTGTCGGACGTGGACTGCGTCATATTGATGCTGAAACCTATTATTACAAGACAACGATTCTGCCGGGTACACCGTCGATGATTGAATATTTAAAGAGAATCAAGGCATTTAATCCGGAACTGCGTACCATTGTAATCGGCGGCGCACCGAGCAGCTATAAGTTATTTGAAAATTTAAAAGACCGGAATTACAACGTGTATACAATATATGGCATGGCAGAGTGCAGCGGTGGCATTGCGGTGAACCGTGAAATGGACGGCTCATATGAATTATATGATGATGAGGCAGTACAGTTAGGTGCAGACGGAGAAATTTTAGTCGGCGGGCACTGTGTCATGAAAGAGTACGACAAAGATGAACAGACGACAAAAGAAGTTTTAAAAGATGGTATGTTCCATACCGGTGATTACGGCAGGATGAACTGCCATGGCAGACTGGTAATTACAAAGAGAAATCCGGGCGTATTGCAGCTGCCAACCGGTGAAAAAATCTGCCGCCGGGTAATTAATGAGGAAATTACGGCAATTCACGGTGTTGCGGAAAGCTATCTGACAATGGACGGGGACAAGCTCACCATTGTAATCGTACCGATTGATAAAGAGATGACAGCAGACCGTATGAAGAAAAAGATTGACAAATACAATGAAAAGAAAGGATATCGCTGGGAAATCCAGAAAGTCATTGTATTAAAGCAGAATCTGCCAAAGCTTGAAAATGGTCAGGTGGACGGTGAAGCAATTCAGGAAATGTTAGAAACGGGACAATATTAATGATAAAAAGGGACAGAAAAGATCAGCAGGTCACATGACACAAGCTTATTTTTCTGTCCCTTTTGGTGTATCAACCATACCGGATTGAAGCCGTACAATGATAATAAATTTATTCTTTATGCCTCTGCATTAATTGATAGTAACGGGGTTACAGATAACCGTCAAAAATCATGCCGGTATAGGCGGATAAATTATAGGGGTCATTTGTCGGGCGGAGCGGGTTTTTATAGGCGATAATCTTATTGTTGACATAATCCATAGGATTGAGTGAAATGTCTTCCGCTTTTTTCTGAACAGCCTGTTTAAAGGCATTCAGACCTGAAAAAATGTCGCCTAATGTGCCGTTATCTGCGGCAGAAATAATGGCATCACGGTCAACGGCAATCGTACCATTATCGGTAACGCTTAACCCGTTTTCATTTAAAAGGTGGTTGTAAGATTTTGCAATGCCTGCAAAATCCTTTTTTAACTTTTCATTTCCTTCAAAATGTTCGTTGGCATCATTGGCTGTTACCGAAATCAAGTTGTTATAGCCGCCGATTAATTCGCCGATACTGTCGGCAATTGCATCGGTGTCGGTATTCATGCTGATGGTGACAGGCGCTTTGCCGGTTGTATCAAAAAAGGTCAGTACATAATTATTATCAATTGTCACCTCATTTGAAACAGAGGTGGCAGTTGTTCCGTTTACAGAATATACAGCATTTGCCGGATACTGTGTCACGCGGTCCAGACCCAGTGTAGATACCAGTTCGGTATTGGAATCAGAAGCATCTGAGGAATTCTGGGACTGGATATGGAAAATCGTCGGAGAAATTCCCCTGATGCCTGTTGCATCGGATGTGATGGAAATAGCAGAGTTGCCAAGACCATCCGTTAAAAGCTGTGCGTTTAACCCGATATCAGCCTGGTTAATCAGACGTGCAATCTTTTGCTGGGTATCGGTTACGGTGTCAGTAGCGTTTACGCCGAACTCAAACTGATATGTCAAATCCTGCACCTGCAGATCAAATGAGTACTCACCTGCTGCAAACGGCTTAGAATTTGGCTGTAAGAAGTTGCCGGTGTTTGTCTGTGGACAGGCAAGCTGTGAAACGGTAACTTCAAGCGGTTCATAATCCTGCACGCAAGAATCTCCGATATATTCGGCATCGATGACCTGCGGCGAACTGGATGTTGCAGAACGTTTGTATGTAATGGAATCTGTGGATTCATCGGAAAGCTCATCTGCAATCTGGCTTAATTCCCGTGCATTTTCTTTTAAATCAATAGCATATTTTAATGCCGCGTCAGAAAAATCAATCTTATAAGAAGGAGTCTGACTGTTGATTTTTTGTAATCTGCCAAAGGTGCTTTTGAGCTGGGCCTTTGAATGGGTATCATATTTAGAATACTCTCTGTGACCGTACTGGGCGGCATAGTAGTTATAAACCGAATTGATCATCGTCACGAACCTCCTTGTCTGCAATAATCTATATCTCGTGTATTGTGGTTATTAGTGGTAAGCTGTGAAGTTACAAAAACTATAATAGACAGCTTTACGTAAAAAAGCTGAATGTCCCGTTAGAAAATCCGTTTTCCATGTGGGGCATTTGTAAAAAAAGCAATTATCTAAAATGATTGGATAATATTATATACTAATATATTCGGAATGTCACGCAGTTTCTTTAAGGAAAATTTAAAGATTTGGATTAAAAAATTTGTCAAAAAAGATATTGACGAGTGCCTGTTTACTATGATAAACTAGAACGGCTATGGAAGCGGTCTTTTTTTTATGCCTAAAAAAGAACCAATTGGTGTAGAATCTCATACACCTACAAAAATTTAACGAAAATTGGAGGTGGAAGTTGTGCGCGTTAAGATAACATTGGCATGTACAGAGTGTAAACAGCGTAATTACAACACTACGAAGGATAAGAAAACTCATCCGGACAGAATGGAAACAAAGAAGTACTGTAAGTTCTGTAAATCACACACATTACACAAGGAAACCAAGTAATTTGGAGCAGTGAGGTAAAAGCTATGGGTGAAACTGTTAAAACAAAAAAACAGAAAAAAAGCTGGTTCAAAGGTTTAAAGGCTGAGTTCAAGAAAATTGTCTGGCCTGACCAGAAGTCACTTACAAAGGAAACTGCTGCGGTTGTGATTGTATCCGTTGTAGTCGGTGTAATCATTTCAGTAGTGGACTTGATTGCCCGCTTTGGTATCGAATTCTTGGTGAAGTAAGGAAAAGGTGATTAGATGGACGAAGCAAAATGGTATGTTGTCCATACTTATTCTGGTTATGAGAATAAGGTAAAGGCAAACATCGAAAAAACAGTTGAAAACAGAAATCTTCAGGACCAGGTTCTCGAAGTCATCGTTCCGCTTGAAACGGTTGTTGAAGTAAAGAACGGTGCAACAAAGTCTGCCCAGAAGAAGATGTTCCCTGGATACGTACTCATTAACATGGTGATGAACGATGACAGCTGGTATGTTGTCCGCAACACCCGAGGCGTTACAGGATTTGTAGGTCCGGGATCCAAACCGGTACCGCTCACTCCGGCTGAAATTAAATCACTTGGAATTACCCTTCCGGGAACTGAGGCTCCAAAGCCGGTTGTCCAGTTTGCTGGTAAAGTTGGTGACCAGGTAATGATTCTTTCAGGAGCATGGGAGAATACAGTTGGGGAAATTACAGCAATTAATGACGGCAAGCAGTGCCTGACCATTAATGTAGAAATGTTCGGCCGTGAAACACCGGTTGAGATTGGTTTTACAGACGTAAAACTTATGTAACAGAAAGCTTAAGCAGCTGCTTATGGGCATATAGGCAGTGAGGCATAAGCGTGGGAGATTGAAGCGGCAGATTTAAATCAGCCGTATCTTTCGCCAATTACCACATAATATTTAGGAGGTGCCTAAAATGGCAAAGAAAGTAACAGGTTATATCAAATTACAGATTCCTGCCGGCAAAGCTACACCGGCTCCACCAGTTGGTCCAGCTCTTGGTCAGCATGGTGTAAACATTGTAGAGTTTACAAAGCAGTTCAATGCAAAGACAGCAGATCAGGGAGATTTAATTATCCCGGTTGTTATCACAGTATATGCTGATAGAAGTTTCAGCTTTATTACAAAGACTCCGCCGGCAGCAGTTCTTTTAAAGAAGGCTTGCAACATTAAGTCAGGTTCTGGTACACCAAACAAGACAAAGGTTGCAAAGATTTCTAAGGAAGAAATCAAGAAGATTGCTGAATTAAAGATGCCAGACTTAAATGCTGCATCTATCGAGACTGCTATGTCTATGATAGAAGGAACAGCAAAGAGTATGGGAATCGTTGTAGAAGATTAATTGATTCATATTAATTTGATATATGTGGGAGGAAAGCAAGTCCCTTCCGATATTACCACTAGGAGGTTTTTTGATAATGAAAAGAGGAAAGAAATACGTTGAAGCGGCTAAGTTAATCGACCGCGCAACATTATATGAAGCTACAGATGCAGTTGCTCTTGTAAAGAAGTCTGCAGTAGCAAAATTTGACGAAACAATTGAAGCTCATATCAGAACAGGTTGTGATGGACGTCATGCTGATCAGCAGATCAGAGGTGCAGTTGTTCTTCCACACGGAACAGGTAAGACTGTTAAGGTTTTAGTTTTCGCTAAGGGTGCTAAGGCTGAAGAAGCTGAAGCAGCAGGCGCTGATTTCGTAGGCGGTGAGGAACTGATTCCTAAGATTCAGAATGATAACTGGTTCGATTTTGATGTTGTTGTTGCAACACCTGACATGATGGGCGTTGTTGGTCGTCTGGGACGTGTACTCGGTCCTAAGGGCTTAATGCCAAACCCGAAGGCTGGTACAGTTACAATGGATGTAACAAAAGCTGTTAATGATATCAAGGCTGGTAAGATTGAATACAGACTTGATAAGACAAATATCATTCACGTGCCAATTGGTAAGGCTTCATTTACTGAAGACCAGTTAGCGGACAACTTCCAGGCTATTATGGATGCAATCGTTAAGGCAAAGCCTTCAACATTAAAGGGTCAGTATTTAAGAAGTGTTGTACTTACTTCTACAATGGGTCCTGGTGTTAAGGTCAGCACAGCAAAATATGTTGGCTAATTTGTAAAAAACGGTTGACAACCTATATATGAAGATAGTATACTATCATTTGTTTGTGTGATACATCACACAATGCAATATTTTGCCTAAGACAGCAGGTCCCCATCCGGGGTTAAAGGTTATTCGCCTACCGAGGATTATGAAATGCGGCAGACAGACAGTCTGCGGTATATTAAGACATGAATCTACGTCCTCTGAAGTCTTGTGCTTTGGAGGACTTTTTTATGAATTGGGCAGAATTTATCCCTCTGGTGGGATACAAATCTAACAGGAGGTAACAAATTCATGGCAAAGGTAGAACTTAAAGCACCTATCGTAGACGAAATTTCAGGACACTTAAATGGCGCGCAGGGCGTTGTTTTAGTTGACTACCGTGGCTTAACTGTAGAGCAGGATACACAGCTTCGTAAGCAGTTAAGAGAAGCCGGTGTCGTTTACAAGGTATATAAGAATACTTTAGTAAAGAGAGCTATCGCAGGTACAGAATTCGAGCCAATGACAGATATGCTTGAAGGACCTACAGCAATTGCTATCTGCGCTACAGATGCAACAGCTCCGGCTAGAATCCTTAGCAACTTCGCTAAGACAGCTGAAGCTCTTGAATTAAAGTGCGGTGTTGTTGAAGGAACATACTACGATGCAGCTGGCATTCAGACAATTGCTTCTATTCCGTCAAGAGACGAACTTCTCAGCAAGTTCCTTGGAAGCATCCAGTCACCTATTACAAACTTTGCACGTGTTATTAAGCAGATCGCTGAAAAGAACGAAGAAGTTGCTTAATTTCCGTGTCCGGATACAAAACGTATCCATGGAAATGTTGAACAGAGTCTGTACGGATACCGTATGGACGGTCCGGGCAGCAGCCCAATAATATAAAAGGAGAGTAAATAAATGACTACACAGGAAATCATTGAAGTTATTAAGGGATTATCAGTATTAGAATTAAACGATTTAGTTAAGGCTTGCGAAGAAGAATTCGGCGTATCTGCAGCAGCAGGCGTTGTAGTTGCAGCAGCAGGTGCTGGCGCAGCAGCAGCTGAGGAGAAGACAGAATTTGATGTAGAACTTACAGAAGCTGGAGATCAGAAGGTTAAGGTTATCAAGGTTGTTCGTGAAATCACAGGTCTTGGATTAAAGGAAGCTAAGGACGTTGTTGATGGCGCACCTAAGGTTGTTAAGGAGCAGGCTTCTAAGGAAGAGGCTGAGGAAATCAAGAAGAAGCTTGAAGAAGTTGGAGCTAAGGTTACTCTTAAGTAATTCACTTGATTGTTCTAATGAATATAATAAGAAAGACAGCGGGCCTTCATGGCTCCTGTCTTTTCTTTTTTCTATAAATCACATCTTTATTTTATTATGCCAGCTATGGCAGAAACACTATTATCTTTATACAATTCTGAATATTCATGGAAATTTTCAAAAATCCCTTGACATATATATATCTTTGATGTACTATGGACAATGCACTATTGTGGTAAATTGTGCTTATTCTTTGCACATTTACTGATAATGTAATATATTAATGTGAAGAAAACTAAGGGGTGAAACGTCAATGGAGAAAAACAGATTACGCCCAATAACGTCGGGCAAGGCAATGCGTATGAGTTTCTCAAGACAGAAAGAAGTTCTTGAGATGCCTAACCTTATTGAGGTGCAGAAGGATTCTTACCAGTGGTTTTTGAATGAAGGCTTGAAAGAGGTCTTTGATGACATATCTCCAATTGCAGACTATAATGGAAGATTAAGTCTGGAATTCGTAGATTTTGCGTTATGTGAAGACGAAGTTAAGTATTCAATTGAAGAGTGTAAAGAAAGAGATGCTACATATGCAGCGCCTCTTAAGGTTACAGTAAGACTTCATAACAAAGAGACAGAAAGCATCAGCGAGCATGAGATTTTCATGGGAGACCTGCCATTAATGACTAAGACAGGTACATTTGTAATTAATGGTGCTGAACGAGTTATTGTCAGCCAGTTGGTACGTTC
>ERZ772897.587-NODE-587-length-43681-cov-46.501834_pt1 | contig 43681 bp, 69 predicted proteins | sample MGYA00512125_ERZ772897 | MGnify/ENA primary metagenome ERZ772897 (study PRJEB29015, sample SAMEA2737660) | human gut metagenome | biome: human gut; feature: human-associated habitat; material: faeces | place: China | collected 2012 ... | reverse complement strand
CCAACAGTTCAAGGCCAACTTTCAGGGCGACCCAAAGCAGGAGGTACAAAAGCTCCTGCAATCCGGGCAGATGAGCCAAGACCAGCTCAACCAGCTTCAGGCAATGGCTCAGCAGTTCCAGCAGTTTTTGCAATAAGTCGTAACCGTGGCCACGGTTGAGATACACTTTTAATCAAAAATTCCGAAAGGAGTACAAAATGTCTCTTTCTTCTGACAACATCGGCCTGACTATGCCGGTGCAGCCCGCCAATACCAACAATGGCAATGGCTTTGGCTTTGGCGGCGATGGTTCGTGGTGGATCATCGTGCTCTTCCTTTTCATCTTCTGCGGCTGGGGCGGTAACTGGGGCGGCAATCGCGCCGGTGCCGGGACGACCGGCGCCGGCGTCGTGGATGGTTACATCCTGACCAGCGACTTCGCCAACATCGAACGCAAGATCGATGGCGTAAACAACGGTATGTGTGACGGCTTCTACCAGCAGGCACAGCTCATCAACGGCGTCCAGCAGACCGTGAGTAACGGCTTCATGTCCGCCGAGATCAGCCGTGCAAATCAGCAGGCCGCTTTCATGCAGCAGCTGTTTGCTATGCAGATGCAGGCACAGGATTGCTGCTGCGAGACCCGGTCTGCTATCCAGGGCGTCAATTACAATCTGGCTACCCAGTCCTGCGAGACCCGGAACACTGTGCAGAACGCGACCCGGGACATCGTAGACAACCAGAACCAGAACGCCCGGGCTATCCTGGACGCTCTCACAGCTCAGCGCATCGAGGCAAAGGACGCCAAGATCGCGGAGCAGAGCCAGCAGCTCTTTGCGGCTCAGCTTGCAGCTTCCCAGGCGGCGCAGAATGAGACCCTCAAGGCATACATGAGCGGTCAGCTGGCCTACTACAACCCGCGTCCCGTTCCTGCCTTCCCGGTTCCTGCGCCGTACCAGTACGGTAATTGCGGCACCGGATGCGGCTGTAACGGCTGCGCATAACCAAATAACGGCAACTGACTACAATTTGTAGCCTGTTCAGCCCCTGAGCTGATTTTGCAAACCAGAGCGCCGGGGCAAAAGTCCCGGCGTTTTTTCTATGAAAGGAGCCGATAAAATGGCTGAATTTAGCAACTCCAACACCGTCACGGTGGCGGCGGGTGAAAACCTTCCCCTGACCGAGACCGCCGTGAAAGCCCCCGCCTGCATCATGCACCGTGAGGGCAGCGGCCTCGTGACCCTGCGCGGTCTGACCAATCAATGCAAAGCGCGCTTCAAGGTAAGCTTTGGCGGCAATATTGCCATTCCCACCGGCGGCACTGTGGGACCCATTTCCGTGGCGCTGGCTGTCGGCGGTGAGTCGCTGACCAGCGCGACCGCGATTGTCACCCCGGCGGCAGTCGAAAATTACTTCAATGTTTTCGTGGCTGCGTTTATCGAGGTACCGCGCGGTTGCTGCGTGACTGTGGCGGTTAAGAACACCAGCGCGCAGGCGGTCAGCATTGCAAACAGCAACCTGATCGTTGAGCGGGTAGCATAAGAAAGGAGATAAAGCCATGCTGGATAAACTGAACCATCTGAAAGATGAAATGTGCGACGAGCTCATGGAGCTGACCGACAAAAAGAACCGTTCCCCGGGCGATGTTGAGATGATCGGCGAGATCGTGGACATCATTCTGGACATCCACCGCATTGCGGACTACTGCGAGAGCGGCGAGTACAGCCGAACAGGCGAGTGGGAAGCTGACATGCGCGGGACTTTCGGCCACGATGCCGGAAACGGTTACAACCGGGGCAACAGCTACGCCAACCGTGGCCGTCACTATGTGCGCGGACACTACTCCCGCACGGATGGCCGTGATCGCATGATCTCTGACATTGAGGACATGATGCAGGACGCCACCGGCGCAGAGCGAGACGCTTACAAACGCGCGGCGGACATTCTGCGCAACGCATAAGGGAGGAGGGCGGCAAGTATGGACATTGACGAGATCAACGAGCATATCCGCAAGCTCAAGTGCGAGGAAACAAGCTGGCAGAGTGTCAATAAGCTTGCCGCCCTCTGCACCGTGCGGGACGAGCTGGAGGAAGCACGCGCACCTGAAACGCAGACCCAGGCATTGCCGCCTGCGACTTATGCGGCGGCGTACTCCACAGCAACGGAACCGCAAAGCGACTTTGTTGCGGCTGCCAGCTCTGTTCCTTTTGGCGGTCTGATGCGGGTGCTTGACGAGCACATGAGCGCCATAAAGCTTGCATACCCGAAAGAGTATGAGTTGGTCATGCGGAAGATTTCTGACATAATAAGAAACCAATAAGCAACCAACTTATAAAAATAAATCGTTATATCGAATAAATATATTGATTTGTAATCAGTGGGTTGCAGGTTCAACTCCTGTCACCAGCTCCAAAAAATAACGCATAGACGATGAAAGTAATTCGTCTATGCGTTATTTTTTGTGAAAAAGTGATGCAAAACGACCTGAAACGGTGTGATAAACTACCAAATAAGCTACCACGAAACTCCGCTCAGTCTTCCTCGTTTTCACGTTCTTCAAAAAGGCTTTCAGCTTTTTTCATCTCATCGGTGAGGAATTTCTGACGGTGAGCAACGTAATATCTTGCAGTGGTGGAAAAATTTGTGTGTCCCATAATCTTTTTTGTTGCAGTAGGCGCCACATTTGCTTCAACGAGAAGGGTAGTTGCAGTGCGGCGCAAGGCGTGGGGAGTAATGCGGTCTCTAATCGGAGTGTCAGCTTGGTTTATTCCAAGATCAAGCATCAGCTTACGGAAAGAATGCTCAACATTGTTCTTGTCCTTTTTGTTTCCGCTTTCAGTGGGAAGAAGATATTTTTCTCCGATGCTCAACAGCATCCATTCTGCAAGAATATTCTTGATCGGGTTTAAGATAGGAATAAAGCGCCCCTTTCCAGCAGCAGTCTTTTCGCCACCGGTCAGATTGCCGTTTTCTAAATCAACATTATCTCTGGGCAAAGAAAGAAGCTCGTCAATTCTCATTCCGGTGTATAAAAGAACCATTGCGATCTGCGCCGTTAAGTGCATTCCGTTTCTAGGATCGTCTGCAATGGCTCGGATTTTAGCTGTCTCTTCCGGCGTAAGGATCCTTTCCTTTGGGCCGGGCGCTGGAGGCAGCTCTAACCCATCAGCATAGTTTTGGTTGATAATATCTTGCTTCATGGCATATATGCATAACTGCCGAAATAAACCTTTTTGCTTTTCGCATAGGCTTCGAGATTTTCCGTCTGCGGAAAGTTCATCAATAACTTTTTGATAATCTTCCGTTTTAAGAGTGCGCACTTCGACGTTCCAAAGTTTTTCAGCTTTGCTGTAAGCTCTTACATACCCGTCTTTTGTATCCTCACCGATGCTACTAAAGTGCGTAGCGCTCCATCTTCTGTAGATCTCTGCAAAAGTGGATTTTAAGCGCTCTGCCGGTGTCTTCTGAGCATTGTAAGTATCCAGGGCCTGAATGGCTTCCCCGGGAGATGCATAGTGTCCAAGAACTGTTTTTCCTCCATCCTCCGATGGAACAACGGCAACATACGGTCTGCTTCTATTTCCGTCAGCCTTTTTATATACACTGCCGCTGCCCTTTGGGCGTCGGCGCTTTTTTCTTTGCTGCGGGGCGGCTTCGGGCTGCTTCTTGCCGCAGTATGGGCAAAAAGATGCATCGTCCGGTATTTCCCGACGGCAGCAGGCGCGAATGCACTTCAAAGCTCTTCACCTCGCTTTGCAGTATAGTCGGCCTCGCCGCTCTTTGCGGCCTCTTTTCCCGCCTGGTATGCCGACTGCAGCAGACTCACCGGAGGCTGGACTTCCCACGGAATCGGGTCTGTTCCTGTAGCCACGGCAAACCCGTAGTTGTCCAGTATTTGGCCGCAGACGGATACCTTGTTTTGCAAGGGAGTATGCAGATTTGCGCACACCTCAGCAAACACCGCCGGTGGATAGCTGCCATGTCGGCCCAAAAGGATAAACAGCACCATCTCTTTTACAATTCGCGGCGCTGTGCGAAAGTATTCTGTAAGCGCCTCATCCAGCTCTTCGTCTGATTTGCGCTGTACGGGCTCTTTATAAAGTTCTGGGTGCAGCATTTCTTGCATGGCGGGGAGCGGAGAAGTCCCGCAAGCCTCGAACCAGTCCATTATCTTGTCAGCTGGTGGGCTGGACGCCCCGCACTCCCAGCTCTGGATCGTAGCCTTTCCCTTGTTGATCCGGCGGGCCATGTCGACTTGGCTCAAGCCTGCCGCGACTCTGGCCCGCGCCAATGCGACACCAAGCTTTTCCGCAGTAAAGTAGCTCATCAATTATAACCTCACAAATTTCCATGCCATAAAAACAAAAAGTGACATGGGAAAAACCCATGCCACTCGACAGAGCGGAAGTCCTTCAAGTTTTCCCATAAAATGGTAAAATCTAAAACAAGTTGGACAAATTGAACAAAAACAGAGGTGAAATAAAATGGATTTCGAGCAAAGAAACGGCAAAGAAAACGAAATGACCATCATTGACGGGATGCCTGCCACCATTTTGACCGGCACGGCCCGAACACCTGAACCTTGGGAGGACTAAAGATGGACAAGATGAAGCTGTTTTGCACCCAAATCCGCGCCGCGCTGGCCTGCTATGAGGATATGCCGCCCGAGGGACAGGCCCGGGCTCGACTTTTTGTGACCCGCAAGGCCGGGGACATCCGGCAACTCAAGGCCGCATCAGACGCGCCCGGCGGGGAGCTTGCCGCTGAACTGTTGCAAAAATTGCAACAATCTTGCAACCACGGATAACAACGTGCATATTTTGCGCGGATTCTGCGTAAAACGCGCGTACTTAGCAAAAAGTCAGCGTAAATTTCAGCGATTCAGCGCAAATACTAAATTTTTCGCGCATTTTTGAGCGATTAAACGCGCTTGACGCATTACAATCAACGGTTGTATAATGCGGTTGTGAACAGGACTGCACATCAATATCCCACAGCAGTGGCTCCGTATTCCGCCTGGCCTTGGCTAAATCCCTCAAACTCCAGCTGTTCAATCAGACCGGAGCGAGAGAAAGACATGGAATTGATATAATTTTTTGCTCTTATTGCAGCCTGTTCGTTCCAGTCGGCGCCACAATGATCTACGGCATAAGTAGCATCTTCCGTGGAATATCCTTCAAACTCAAGCTGACTTTCAAGGCCGCTGTAAGAGAATCCCATGCCGGCACTCAGGTAGTTTTTAGCAGCCCGCAAAGCATTTCTCTGCCCCATTGTAAGGCTATCATCGGCAGAAATTGACGATTTTACGGAAGTGCTGTTCTTTGTTTCGTACGTTGAACTTGTCGTGCTGGAAGAAGGGGTAAGCATAAGAACGAACATGATCAGTGCAACACTAACAGCGACCGCGCATCCGCATCCGTGACCTTTTTTCTTCTTTTCAGGCTTTTCGTCTGATTCGATAGCCGCTGCCACAGAACCCGAAGCAACAGGTGCTCCACATTCAGGGCAGAATTTTACGTTCTCAATTTCAGCTCCGCATTTTGGACATTTCATAAAACGCACCTCACATATACAAAAATAGGCAGCCAACCAGCTGCCGAAAAGCTAAATTATCAAGGAAAATGCCAAAGGAGGAAAACAAAGTGGAAGAAAATAGCACAAAATTGATGAAAGACACCCCGGAATGTGTTATACTTGAGAAAATCAAGCTTGCACTTTCCCTTGGCATCGACGTGGATAAACTCTTAAAGGAGGCAATGCAAAATGTCGAGTAATGTTCTTCTTTTCATCATCGCCGTGTTTGTTATCGCGATGTTTGCGATTCTCGCTTACGAGTTCCTTCAGCTCAATGATTTTTCGCTTTTTCGTCGAAAGCCGGAACCGGATCCGGAACATAAGCACCTTGACGACCTTTTCCGAGCAGAAGTCATGTATACAGGCGTGACCCTCGGCAGTATCTGCGAACTTTGCCCCAAAACCATTTTTAGGGTAAAGGACGGACACGGCGGGTATTTCGCTCTCGACACCGAAAAAGTGGATGAAAAAAAGCTGCGCTTTTACAAAACCATTTTTGTTAAAGCACTGGATGCCCCGAATTACGAGCTGGAGGTGCTCGACCCGTCACTTCTTTGAGACACTAAAAGCGTTAATAACGTACTCACAACAGCAGAGATCACCGCAATGGCAGCACTTTGAAAGAATTGCCTGCGGCTGATTCTTTGCTGTTTTTGCTGCTCAATAAAATAAAGTTTCCCCTTATCGGTTACAGCAAGACAGTAAAACACCGTAAGCTTTCCTTGCTCTGGAACAATCGTGTCTCTTACACGCTCAACAAGACCTGCTGCAAGAAGAGCATCAACAACCTTTTCGGCGTCTTTCACTTTAGACTTAAATACATCAGGAGGCATTCCAACTCGGTCAGGTTCATTTTCATGCCATTCAAGCAGAGCTTTCATGGCCTCATCGATTTGCTTTTCAGTGACCATTCTTTTTCTCCTGCGACGCTATAGCGGCATCCAGCATACTCTCAAACATGGCCTGCGTTGCCGGGTCAAGCATATTATACTTATCTAATATAGTCTGCCCGTGCGCATCCAGCCCATCACCCTCCGGGGTGCTGGGCTTTTCTTTTTGCTCTTCTCCCATAAGCTCTTCAATAGAAATTCGTAGAAAATCAGACACAAGCAAGAGCTTATCTTTCGGCGGATAGCGCTTTCCATTAGCCCATTTTCCTATGGTTCCGTTGGCAAATTTCAAGTCTTTCTCCATTTTTGTAATGGAACTTCCTTGATTTTTACACGATGCACGGATGAATTCTACCAGTTCAGTCAAAGAACGCATAAAAGATTCCTCCGATAGCCTAATTTTCTATTGACAACTAGAAAATTAGGCTATATAATAGAGAGCGTAAGGAGCAAACAAAACCAAAGCCCCTGACAATATTATATCGGGCAGACGCTAGATTTTATTCACTTTGTACCTTGCAACTACATAGTAGCATATTTTCTAGTGATTTTCAAGCCCGGAAAGGAGAATTGCTAGTGAATGTATCAAAAATTGACCAGTTTTGCAAGTTGCACGGACTGAGCCGCACCGATCTGGAGGCGGCGGCAGGCCTGAGCAACGGCGCAATCGGGAAGTGGGAGCGCAGCATTTACGGGCCCAGCCTTTCACAGCTGCTCAAGCTCGCAAAGTATTTCAAGGTCACACTGAACGAGCTTGTGGTCTACGATGAGGAAGGAGGGAAGAGCGATGGGGTGGCCTATCACACATGAGAGCGTCATCTATTGCATCCGCTGCAAGGAAAACGGAAAGGTCTACATCGGCCGGACGTATGACCTGAACCGCCGAATCAAAGAGCACTTTTCTGAGTTGAGAAGGGGCATGAAGCGTGGATATGCAGCAGGGAGACGCGCTGCCTCTGGATGGCAAAAGGATTTCAACGAGTTCGGCGAGAAAGCGTTTGACGTCTATCTTCTCGAAGAAAACATTTCGCCCGAATACTGCAAAGCCAGAGAGCACTACTGGATTATGCACTACAACTCCGCCGATCCAAAGTTTGGTTACAACTATTTGGACGAAAGTATTAAAAACCCATTCCCGGCTGCAAAGGCGGGCATCCCGCCCCGACTGCCCGGCGTGAAGGAGGACACAAATGCCTGATTTTGAAACATTTCTGCTTGCACTTGCATCGATTGCGCTCATTGTCGTTGCTTTTGGCTTTTCGTGGGCCGTCATTTCCGGCCTTTGGTGGCTTATCTGCAAGCTCATCGGTTGGCAGTTCTCTTTCGGTGTATCGACGGCAATCTGGATCGTCGCAATGCTGCTGAAGTGGGCAACGAGCCGTGAGTGACAAAGGAGGCAGAGCCGTGAACCAAAACAAAAAGCCCAGCCGGAAGCCCGACTGGGACGCAACCACGATTACGATTATCTGTATTTTGATAACCGTGCTTAATGTGTCACTTGTAGTATTCCAAATATTATGGTGGCTGCTAAGGTAAGAACTCCAACGACGAGGCTCCAACGAGAAAAGCTTTGCGCCTTTTTGGTTTCTCGCGCTTGCTCTTCTTGATTTTTCTGCATGATTTCCAGCATTTTGCGGACATCATCAGCAGATTTAAGTTGAGCTTCATCAATTTCCCGGCGTCTTTTTCGCACAGAGCCGTCCGGGTCAGCGACATTCACGCCCGGCGTTTTGTAATTGTAACGCTCAAGTTCGTTTGCACGCTGGTTGAAGTATTCCCACTGATTCAAAATCCCACCCCCTTCCCTGCCTATTATAACAGGCACCGGGGTGGACAACAAGAAAGGATAAAGCATGGCAAACATTCAAATTTTCACAAGCCCCGAGTTCGGGGACATCCGCACGGTAGACCAGAACGGCGAGCCGTGGTTCGTGGGCAAGGACGTGGCGGCAGCCCTGGGATACGGCGAAGGCAAGTCTCTCGCAAACGCCGTTTCCAACCACGTTGACGAGCAGGACCGTTCGGTCACCGAAATGATGACCGAAGCAGGAAAGCGCAACTTCGTTGTTATCAACGAGTCCGGCCTGTACAGCCTGATTTTTGGCAGCAAGCTGGAAGGGGCGGTGCGGTTTAAGCGCTGGGTGACAAGCGAGGTGCTGCCTACCCTGCGCAAGACTGGCAGCTACATGATGCCCAAGCTCAGCAAGGAGATGCAGGCGCTGTTTATGCTGGACAACCGCACCCAGCGGCAGGAAGAGCGGCTCACGGCGCTAGAGAACACCATGACGGTGGATTACAACCAGCAGCGTGTGCTGCGCAAGGCCATCAGCCGGGCCGTCATCGCGGCGCTTGGCGGCGAGGACACCCCGGCCTACATCGACAACCACGTGCGCAGCAAGGTGTACAGCGAGTGCAACCACGATGTGCAGGACTGGTTCCGGGTAAACAGCGTGGGCAACATCCCCCGCAAGCGCTTTGACGAGGCGGTGGAGTATATCCAGCGCTGGAAGCCCAGCACCAACACCGTGATGTTGATCCAGCAGACCAACGGCCAGACCAGTTTGTTTGCCGCAGCCGCTGCCCAGAGGAACACCACTACCTCCGGGAAGTTTGTTAAGGAGGTATAAGCATGAGCGAAAAGATCATCGCCTACAAGGCCATGGACAAAAATATGCAGTGCCGTGGCAAGCAGTACGAGGTCGGCGAGACCTACCATGAGGACAAGGCCGACTGTTGCAATGCCGGAATGCATGCTTGCGAGAACCCGTTTGATGTGCTGCGCTACTACCCGTTGAGGGATAGCCCGCGCTTTTTTGAGGTCGAGTGCGGCGGGAGCGTGGATAAAAGCGAAGAGGACAGCAAACTGGCTTGCACTGAGCTGACGGTGAAAAGTGAGGTGAATTTTGCAGGGTTGGTAAAAGCTACGGTGAATGCCGTTTTTAATCGGGTGAAGGGTAAAGAACCTTTTTCCATCGGCCGTTACAGCACGGCGGGTTCCAGCGGCGATTACAGCACGGCGGGTTCCAGCGGCTATTCCAGCACGGCAGGTTCCAGCGGCGATTACAGCACGGCAGGTTCCAGCGGCGATTACAGCACGGCGGCAGCCACTGGGGCTTATTGCGGTGCAAAAGCAGATGGAAAAGACAATGTCGCAGTCGCAAACGGCGCACACAGTAAGGCACGGGGCGTTCTTGGCTGCTATCTGGTGCTGACTGAGTACGACAATGACGGCAATATGCTGTGGGCAAAGATGGCAAAAGTAGACGGCACCCACATCAAAGAAAATGTCTGGTACACGCTCAAAAACGGAGAGTTTGCGGAAGCAGAGCCGTAAAAAGCACTGCAAAACCAAATTGAAAGAAAGGAGCAGGCCATGCAGAAGCCGAGTCTTACGATAGGCGAATGCGTCCAGATCCTTCGGGACAACAACATCTCAAAGACTGAAAAGGTCTTGGGAGCGCAGATCCAGGCGGGGCTGTTTACCAGCTGGGCGATTCCTTCCGTAGGAACAAAAGAGCCCTGCCCGGACATCTCCCGCGCCGGTTTTATGGCGTGGGTGAAGGACTTTTACAAACTCGAAAAGGTTTATACAAAGGAGGAACCAAGAGAATGAGACTCAAATCGTTCGCCGTCGTCGGCACGGTAGGTCTGCTGGCTATTATCGGCGCGGTGCAGGCGGTGCGTTGGGCCTGCTCCTGGCTGGCCGTTGCACTGGTTTGCTGGGGCGGCTGGGACATCGCCGAGGCTGCATATGCCGCGCCTTGGATTATTGTTGCATCTACTTCCGGGCTGGCGATGTCGTTTTATGGGATGTATGAGGACAACAAACGGTATAAGCGCAGCGGTTACAGCAAAATCGTCCGCAACCATGCCCGGAACCCGGAGTATCCGCAGGATGAGGAGAAGGGCGCATGAAGCTGGAAGAGTTGATTCGGCAGCAGGCCGAAGAGCACCTTAAAACAGCCACACGGCTTGCAACGGAGTCCGCGCTCACGGGAGACATCTGGCTGCGGGTCATCTGCCGGGAAAAATCAGAGGTCTATAGCGCGGCGGCAGATGGGCTGCTCACAGCCCTCCACGATGCGGAGGACGTCGCACATGGCTGATTACATCCACTATGTCACATGGTACACAGTGTACAGCGCCAAAACCGGTGAGGTAGTGGCAGCGGGAACGTCCGCCATGTGCGCTGCGAAGCTTGGATACAAGACCGCCAACAGCTTTGTGTCTTCCGTTGGACACCGACGCCATGAAAAAAAGCACCCGCACAAGTACATTTTTGAGCAGGAGCGCATTGATCGTGCGGAGGTCGACTGTCTCCCTCCGCTTCGCCGTTACTGCAAAAAGACGAAAAGGGAACAGGAATATGAACGGTAGATATATGCGAGCCGCAGAGATTCGCTGGAATAATCGACAGCCGGAACGGCTGCGGCACATCCATCGGGATGAAACTCAAAAACAGCAGGCTTCATTCTGCTGCCATGCTTACCATAAAGGGGATCCTGGCAGATGCGATAAACTGGTTTTTGCCGGTTTTGACCCCGTGTTATCAAGTGTGCAGGCTCAGCATTGGGCGGACGAAAACTGGCCGCTTTATGACCATGTCGACGTCTTGGATTCTTCGGGCCGCAAGATTTACGGGAGGTAATACACATGAGTCAGACGTTAGCCCGCAGAGCGCGAATCAAAGACCTGTCCAACAAGGCCGAGGGCATTTTTCAGTACGTCGGGAACGACAATGTGCTGTTCCGACTCATCAGCACCGGCAACAAGCTCACCAGCGACGTCAACTATGCTGTGGCTCTGTTCACCGGCTTCGCCCGCAGCCATCAGCTGGGCAGTCAGGAGACCCGCCGCACAATCGACTCGATTTATCGCCGGGTCGGTGAGCTCATGTGCCTCATTGACATCGTCCACGCCGCCGCCGGCGAAGAAATCATGCCTGAGCCGTATGAATCCATAGATTTTTGTTACATGACCGAGTACCGCACCATGCTACGGGAAGCTGTCATTCGTGGGATGCCGGACAACTACAAAGGCCCAGCGCAGAACCCCTACACTGTCAGCCTTGTGCAGCCGGGCGTTGGCTACGGCGATGGTTACACACCGGACGAGTACGATGACGATTTCTTTGCCCGTTTCACTCGCCAGGAAGAACCCAGGGACCGGAAGCTTGTTTTCCGTTGCACCAAATCCGAGCTTGACGCCATCAAGCGTTATGCAAATATCATCGATATTAAATTTACCGAGGAGGAAATTCACCATGCCTGAAAAAATGAACCAGTCTCCTGCTGAAATGCTCAACCAGAATGCGGCTGTCGCCCAGAACGCCGAGGTGCCTGCACCTGTTGCGCCCACTGCACCCACTCAGCCTCCGCAACGTCAGAGCTACGCCGAGAAGGTTCAGGGCCTGACCATTGACGAGCGCAACTGGATGCTTGCAAAGTCCAAAGCCGCCGCGATGGCACAGCTGCCCGAAGGTTTTCTGCCTCAGACCTACACTGGCAATCCCGGCGCGTGTGCCATCGCCTGCGAGATGGCCCTGCGCATGGGTGTCTCGCACCTTTTCGTCATGCAGAACCTTTACGTCGTCCATGGTATGCCCACATGGAGCGGCAAGAGTTGCAAGGCCCTCATCGACAACAGCGGCCAGTTTGCAGGCCGCACCCGCTACCGCATGGAGGGCGAAGAAGGCACCGACAACTGGGGCTGCCGCCTGATCGGCGTGGACAAGCTCACCGGCGAAAAGGTCGAAGGTCCGAAAGTCACGGTCAAGATGGCAAAGGATGCCGGGTGGTGGAACAAGAATGGCAGCTACTGGCCCAAAATGACCGAAATGATGCTCAAGTACCGCGCCGCCGCTTACTTTGCCCGCGCCGAGTGTCCGGAGGTCCTGATGGGCGCCAACATCGACTACGAGGTAGGCGCTGGCGACGCCGAGGAAGAGGGTGCGGCCCATGCTTAATGTTGTTGCGCTGATGGGCCGTCTGGTCTACGAGCCGGAATTGAAGACCACCCCGAGCGGCATCAATGTGTGCAGTTTCCGCATTGCCTGTGACCGCAGCTTTGCCCGGCAGGGCGAAGAGCGCAAGTCCGATTTTATCGACGTCACCGCGTGGCGGCAGACCGCCGAGTTCGTCTGTAAGTATTTCCAGAAGGGCAGCATGATCGCCATCGAAGGCAGCTTGCAGACCCGTCAGTACCAGGACAAGAATGGTAACAACCGCACAGCCACCGAGGTTCTTGCGTTGCAGGTGAGCTTTTGCGGCGGAAAGGCCGCAGAGAAGCCCACTGTGCGCGATTTCGACCAGCAGACGGAAAATCATGTGCGCGAAGCAAACACCGCTCACAGCGCCCCGCAGAAGCCTCAGAGCGTACCGGAGTATTCGCAGGGCAGCGCAGACGACTTCTCGGTCATCGACGACAGCGAAGACCTCCCGTTCTAAGCCGAGAGCTGTGCTATCTGGCTATACGGGCGCGCAAAGGAGGTGATTGAGTGGCACAGGACGATAAAAAGTCATTTGTGGCGTATCTGAGCTGGTTCGACGCGCTGGAAGAATACTCCGACGCAGAGGTTGGGCAGTTGATGCGAGCTCTTGCACGGTACGCCAAAACCGGAGAAGAGCCCGAATTTTCAGACCGCGGGATGCGGGGCAACTGGAAATTTATGTGCAGCGACGTAAAACGGGCGTCTGAAAAATGGGATGAAACCCGCAAGAAACGCAGCAACGCCGGAAAACGCGGTATGGCAAAGCGCTGGGGAAAGCCTGAAGACATAACAAAAATAACAAACGATAACAATGTTAATGACGACATAACAAAAATAACTGTAGATGTAGATGTAAATGGAGATGTAGATGTAGATGGGGATGTAGATGTTGTAAAGCGCGATAACACCGCCGCCGTTGATATGGAGTTATCAAAAATCGTCCAGCATTACCAACGTGCTATCGGCGACTTCCCGCGTTCGGCACTGGAAAAACTGCAAAAATGGCGGCAGGAGTACAGCACGGAGATGATTTTGCTAGCGATCGACAAGGCCGCAGAAGCTGGGAAACGCTCGTGGAACTACATCAACGGCATCCTGTCTGGCTGGCAGCGGGATGGGATACGCACCCCGGGGGACGTGGCAGCGAATGAGCAGCACCGACAAGAACAGCCTCGCGGGAAACAAGCCACAGAAAGCACCGCAGAAGCATACGCAAATATTTTCAAGGGGGTGAAACCGTGACAGTGGAGATGATGACAAAGCTCCTTGCGGACGCTGAAGCCTATTTTGGACGGCCTCAGACCGCAGAGAACCGCGCAAGTATCGCGGAGATCTGGGCGAACTCATCGCTCAAGGATGTGCCGGATAAGATGGCCTATAAGACATTCCACGAGGTGATTTCGGAGTGCAGCTGGCAGAGCCAGCTTCTCCCGGCGTGGAAAAAGGCCATCGAAAAGGCCCAGGGTGAGCAGATGCTGGCGAAGCACTGCCTTGCTGCCCGCACCCGGATGCTCAAGTCCAGAAAAGAAAGAAAGCTTCTTGGGTAGGCAAACCAGAACGGAGGACGAAATGCCTAGATACAAAGTCATCGTAGAGTGCAGCGGCCCGCACGGGAACGCGGCGCTTACATACCGCATCAACGCCGCGAGTCAGTTTGCGGCAGAGTTCAGGGCCTGCCAGCTGGCGGGCGACCATTACCCCGAGTATCGGGACATCAAACCGGTGAGAACGGAGGTGCTGAAAAATGGATGAAGTGAGGTTGATTAACGCAACCCCTCTTGAAAAAGAAATGCAAGAATACGCCCTGTATATTGGACGCGAAACCACAAACGAGTGCGAAAGCACCGCTGAATGTTGCGCAGATATGGTGAGCGAGGCGCCCACCATTGACCCGGAGAGCTTGCGACCGACGGCAAAGTGGATTATTGTGCGGCGCATGGCAGATGGTGCGGAGTGCAAGTGCGGGAACTGCGGACGCAAAGAGGTTTTTACAACATTCGACCGGCACGCGGAACATGCCTATTGCTGCCGCTGCGGGCGCAAAATGGAGGGCTTTTATAATGACTGAATACATCCGGCGCGAGGCTGTGTTAAAGAGCCTGGAATATACCACGATAGGGGAGGTAGGAGCAGAGAACATTATCTCGCTTACCCTCCGTACGGCACGAGAAAAGGTTGAAAAACTTCCTGTTTTGCGGGGAAAAGACATCTTTCCCGCATGGCGCGACCCTGAAAAGGACCCTCCGGAAGTCGAAACCGAAGTGCTGATTTTGTACCGCAACGATATTGACGGATACAGTATTACGACAGCGCACTATGAAGATGGGAGCGTTTTTTTACAAGATAGCGCATGGTATTGGGAAGACCTTCCCGATTGGGGAACATACGACGAGGAGCGAGACGACTACAAAATCCCAAAAGGCTGGTGGGAATACCGCCACTTCAACCCGTACGACGTTTACAACAACCAGATAGACCGCCCCGTGGTGGGCTGGATGCCGATGCCGCCGAAGGTGCTGAAAAATGACGATGACACCGTGTAAAGACTGCCCCACTCGTCACCCGGTGTGCCACGACACATGCCCCAAGTACGCCGAGTTTAAGCGCCAGCGCGGCGCAGAAGCCGCTTACACCAGAGAGATGCTGGACACAGGCAAGGTCTACCACTACGACCACGAGGACCGCCACCGGGAACGTGGCCGCAAGAAGTACATGGGAGCGAACGGAGGAGCGGACAGATGAAACCAAAAACCAAATCTGAGCTGATGGCCGAGTGGGCCAGCCAGCCCGACCAGCTCAAAAGGGAGCGGGAGGTCAAGGCCGTCCGCAAGGCGATGGACGATGCCCGCGCCGTGATGCAGGACGGGCTGACCCGGTACGTCAAGAAAAAGACCAAAGCCCGCAGCATGGCAAAGGCTGAAGCTGACCCATTTGCTGAGCTGGAAGGCTGGGAAAGCATGGAGCAGATCCAGGATGCCTACGGCTATGGCGACATCACCGCAGACAGGCGGGACAAGCTCACCGACCTTTTGGAAGCCCGGGAAGCTGCCAGGAACAGCCGCAAGGGCGCGGACAAGTACCACGACCTTGTGACGGAGATGCTGGAAACGGCCATCCGCCGGGTGGGCAATGAGTACGCAGATATGCTGTTTGAGTATGACCAGCAACGCAGGGAAGCTGAAAAGCAGTGCGAGCAGCTGGCAATGGAAGGGATGATGAAAAAATGAAGGCTGTTCTGATAAGCATCAAACCTAACTGGTGCAAGCTGATTTTGAGCGGAAAGAAAACCCTTGAGGTACGAAGAACCCGCCCAAAACTTGACACACCGTTCAAGGTATACATCTACTGCACCCGTTCATATGACTGGAGCATGAAATTGCCCAAAATCGGGATGGAGAAGATGAACGGCAAGGTGATTGGCGAGTTTGTCTGTGATTCCATTGAAGAGGTCGATATTCCATATCCGGCATATCAGGACAGACTGGATGAATGTTTTACAAAAGATTCATGTGTGCCATATTTCCAACTGCACCGTTACGCATCCAAAAACAGACTTCATGACAATCTGTTTTTCTGGCACATTTCAGAACTTAAATTTTACGATAAGCCTGTGAAGCTTAAAGATTTTTGGGCGATACAACCCTGTACGCATCGCGGAGACTGTTGCACCTGCCGCAGATGGGACGCAAAAAAGCTGATTTGCCGTGGAGAAGCGTTCGGGATCGAACGTCCGCCGCAAAGCTGGTACTATGTGGAGGACGGCAGATGAAGCTGACCCTCTACGGCGACCCGCGCACCAAGAAAAACTCTGCCCGCATCCTCAAAAGCCGCTCGGGCGGGCGCTTTGTGGCCCCTAGCAAGGCTTACGTGGATTATGAGACCGACTGCCTGCGGCAAATCAAAAGGCCGCGCAGCCCTATCTCTGCCCGCGTTAACGTGAGGTGCGTGTACTACATGAAGACAGCCCGCCGGGTCGATCTGGCAAACCTCATCGAGGCGACCACAGACATCCTGGTAAAAGCCCGGGTGCTGGCAGACGATAACAGTCGCATCGTCGCCGCCCACGATGGTAGCCGGGTGGAGCTTGACCGGGAGAAACCACGGGTGGAAATTGAGATTGAAGAAATGGAGAGATAAAATGCTTAATACGCTGTTTGAAGTTGCAAGCACGCTGCTCATGGCAACACTTGCAGGGCTTTTCATCTGGTTTATTCTTAGTGATGGTGACCCGATTGAATATTTCAAGCGGTGGCTCAACCGCAAGAAACCTTGCCTTTGCGACCGGTGCGTATTTTTAAAGCAAAAATTTGGGGCGTCAGAATCCGGATATCACTATATCTGTCAGGGCAGCGACAAAGACGAAGGATACATAAATCCGCCTGAATATTGCTGCGATTTCAAAGAAAGGAGCACGCATGATCCACACATGGATACCTGACTCCGACACACCAAAGCCTGACATTGGCGCGGACTACCAGACCGTCAAGGCGTGGTTTCAGCAGTGCCGCGACCTTGCGGCAGATATCGAAGTCCAGAAGCAAAAAATACAGCGCATCCGGGACGTGGCCGAAAAATGCACCCAGAACCTGAGCGGGATGCCTGCGGGTGGTGGCAATGGGGACAAGGTGGGCTTCGCTGTAGAGCAGCTGGACACCGAACGCCGACAGCTTCAGAGGATGGAGACGGATCTGTGCAATTTGCGTGTCGAGGCCACCCGGCGGGCATACTGCCTGATAGCCGAGCCGGAATGCGCCGAAGCGATTTGCGAGCACTATGTCATAGGCAAGTCTCACAAAGAAATCGCAAAAGAAGTCGGCGTGTGCGGGGCAGATGTGGTCTACCGGCGAATCAAACGCGGATGCATGGCCCTGGCCGAGATATGGGACGAGTTTTCTGACGTGCAAAGTGTACAACATGCACAAGAAAACACAGCGTGATTTTGGAAGGGGTCAGCTCTTTTCAAGTCTGTAAGCTTAGATGTAAAATTCTAATAAGCGGTTCAGCGCTAAGCGGTAGCCGCTTGCCACGCAGCCCCCCAAAACGGTTCCTTCCTTGTGACAGGTTTTCATGCTTTCCTGTTCTCCTTCACCGTTTTGCGGGCTGCTTCTATGCGAGGTTTGGGAAGCCACATAACAGGGCTAGCAGTTTTGTGGAACGGTTCGACTCCGTAACCTCGCACCGTATGACGCATGGACTCATCCCCCACAAAGCTGCACGCTTAACCTCCCGTGCCACGAGAGAAAGCTTTGAATCCCTGAGGGTGTGGGTAGACTTCCCGATGGGATGTGCGTCAAACAACAGCCCTGGCGGAGAACCAGGGCTGTTTTATATGGCCGCCTGAGCGCAGTACGGAGCGCGTGTCAGCTGAGATATTGCTGGCTGGTTCGAGTCCAAGGGCGGTGTTTTATACTCCGGTAGCTCAAGTGGTAGAGCGGCGGTCTCCAAAACCGCATGTTGCAGGTTCGAGTCCTGCCGGGAGTGCTTGCATGATCTGACCAGAGCGGGGAGTGCAATAGCGGGGCATCCGGCCGCGAAAGTTCCGGGCGCAGAGGCTTTGCACCCGACAAGCAAGGCCTCTTATTTTGATATTCTGACCGTTCGGATTTTCCGGGCGGTTTTTCTTTTGCATGAGTTTAGAGAGGTGGTGGCGGTGGGCGCACGGCGGCTGACAGATAAGCAAAAAAAGAAGATCGTTGCGGACTATGTGCAGCTCCAGAGCTACCGTGCAACCGCAAAGCTGAATGATGTTTCAGACGCGACCGTTAAGAAAGTCGTAAAGGAAGACCCGGAGAGTGCGCGCTTGTGCGCACAAAAAAAGCGGGAAAACTCGAAGGACATGCTTTCTTACATGGAGAGCAAGCAAGGAGAAGCACAAGAGCTTCTCGGGCTGTACCTGAAAGCGATGGCTGACCCAGACAAGATCGCGGAAGCAACACTGCCACAGCTGTCCACGGCGTTCGGCACCATCGTGGACAAGTTTGCTATGCTGGGAGACCAGAGCGGCATAGAAGTCCCGGACGATGGCCTGCTTGAGGCCCTGAACGCTGCCGCAGACATCAGCCCGCCGGATGACGTGGAGATACTGCCAGAGGAAGAGGACGACAATGCGGAAAAGTAACGGTTTTCGCTGGAAAGCCCTCAGCCAGCGGCAAAAGCAGGTCCTGAGCTGGTGGACGCCGCAGAGCGCATACAGCGGCTACAACGGCATCATTGCAGATGGCGCTATTCGCTCGGGCAAGACCTTTGCCATGAGCTTTTCGTTCGTACAGTGGGCCATGACCTGCTACAGCGGGCAGCAGTTTGCCATGTGCGGCAAAACTATTGCCAGCTTCCGGCGCAACGTGCTTGGTACGCTCAAGCAGCAGCTTGCGGCCCGTGGCTACAACGTCAAGGAGCATCGGGCAGAAAACTGCATGACCGTCAGCAAGGGCGGCAGAATCAACGAGTTTTACTTTTTCGGCGGCAAGGACGAGAGCAGCCAAGACCTGATCCAGGGCATCACGCTGGCCGGGGCATTCTTTGACGAGGTGGCCCTGATGCCGCAGAGCTTTGTCAACCAGGCCACGGCCCGTTGCTCTGTCACCGGGTCGAAGTTCTGGTTCAACTGCAACCCGGGCAGCCCACAGCACTGGTTCTATCTGGAGTGGGTGCGGAAATGCCGCTCCCGCAAGATGATGTATCTCCACTTTACGATGGACGACAATCTGTCACTTTCCGAGGACATCAAGGCCAGATACCGCAGCCAGTACAGCGGCGTTTTCTATCAGCGCTACATTCTGGGCCGGTGGACGGTGGCCGAGGGCCTTGTATATGACATGTTCGACCGCAAGAAGCACGTCGTTGATGAGCTGCCGGCGCTGTCTCCAAAGAGCGCCTATGTGGCGTGCGACTTTGGCACCCAGAACGCAACGGTTTTTTTGCTGTTCCAGAAGCAGGCAGATGCAGACTGCTGGATCGTCACCCGGGAGTACTACTACAGTGGCCGCGAACAGAAGCGGCAAAAGACCGTGGGAGAGTATGTTGCAGACCTCAAGGCGTGGCTGAATGGCCTCAAGCCAGAGAGGATCATCGTTGACCCCTCTGCCCTGCCCCTGATTACGGAACTGCGCAAGAACGGCTTTACCCAGACCCCCGCAAATAACGACGTCCTGAGCGGCATTCTGGACGTGCAGACCATGCTGCAGACCGGCCGGCTGAAGATCTACAAAGACTGCAAGCACACGCTGGAAGAGTTCGGCGTGTACGCTTGGGACCCGGACAAAGACGACACCGTGCTGAAGGTAAATGACCACTGCATGGACGCTATCCGCTATTTCGTGCGCACAAAGCGCCTTGTGAAACTGAGGGATTGATTTTGAGCACTGTATACACATTCCAGACCTTCCAGCAGGCGCAAGCCGCCGGGGAACAGCCTGATTTCATCCGGCGGTTCGTGCAGCAGCACTGCAGTTCCGGACCTTACAGAATGGCGCTGGACGCTGATCTGTACGACGCCCAGAAAAACCCGGGGGCTGAACGCTTCGCGCAGGCTTACGCTTTGATGCTGAAACGCCTGTCCAAAAACACAAAGCAGGATGTCCTGCACCCCGATATGGTCAAGAGTAATCTTTTCCGGCGGCTCAACAAGCAGCGGGCGACCTACTCCCTCGGCAACGGCGTGGTCTTTGCGGACGATGGCGTGGACAAGGGCAAGCTTGGGCAGAACTTTGACGAGCAGATCCAGAAAGCCGGATATTTCGCCCTGATCCACGGTGAGAGCTTCGGATTCTGGAACAACGACCATCTGGTGATTTTCAAGCTGACCGAGTTCGCGCCCCTGTACGATGAAAAAACAGGCCTTTTGCAGGCGGGTGTGCGCTTTTGGCGGTTGAACCCGGACACGGATATGCACTATATCCTGTACGAGCTGGACGGCTTTACCGAGTATACGGAAAGCAAAATCGGCAATGTGATGCAGGAGACAACGCCGAAGCAGGCATACAAGAGCGTGACCGTCACCACACCCGGCGGCGGGCTGGAAAGCGTGGAGGGCGAAAACTACAGCGCTCTTCCCATTGTGCCGCTGTGGGGCTCCGACCTGCACCAGAGCACCCTTGTGGGCCTGAAAGCCTACATCGACAACACCGATCTGGTGATGTCTGGCTTCTGCAACGACCTACAGGACTTTTCGCAGATCTACTGGCTGTGCGAAAACTTCAACGGCATGACCGATGACGAGCTGCAAGAGTTCCTTGTCAAGCTAAATCTGTACCACATTGCAGGCGCAGACACCAGCGAGGGCGGCAAGATCGCCCCCTACACCACCGAGATTCCTGTGACGGCCCGGCAGGCTCTTTTGGAGCTGCTCCACACCCGGGTCTATGAGGACTTCGGCGGTTTGGACGTGCATTGCGTGAGCGCGGACAGCACCAACGACCATCTGGATGCAGCCTATGAACCGCTGAACCAGAACGCGGACGACTTCGAGGCGCAGGTCAAGCCGTTCATCCGGCAGATCTGCGCACTGGCTGGCTTTGAAAACGCTATGCTGACATTCAACCGCAGCAAGATCACAAACACGGCCGAACAGGTCGCAACGGTGATCTCCGAGGCACCGATCATCGGGCAGGACATGGCCATTGACCTGCTGCCCAACCTGACCCCGGAACAAAAGGAGCAGGCCAAGGCCGCGCTGATGGCGGAGAGCGAAGAGCGGGAGACCGTGGACAATGACGAGGATGACAACGGTGATGAAACATGATTTCTGACCGTGACCGCATTTCCACCCGCCAGCTGAACCGCCTGCGCCGCCGTATCCTGAGAGTGTACGGCACTGCCCGCCGGGAGATGCAAAAGCAGCTCACCGATTTTCTGAAAAAGTACCGAGCTTTGGACGAGCGCAAGCGGGCGCAGCTGGATGCAGGCGAGATCACCGAAGAGGATTACCGCATCTGGCTGCAGAATCAGGTCTTTCAATCTGATTTGATGCAGGCAAAGCTGGACGGCATCACGCAGACCTGCACCACAGCCCAAGAGACGGCCTACAAGCTAGCCCGGGATGAGCAATACAACATCTTTTCCTTTGGCGCAAACTGGACTTTCTACGAGCTGGAACAGGCCGCAGGCGTGACGTTCGGGCTGACCCTGTACAACACCGAAGCGGTCAAACTCCTGCTGAAAGAGAATCCCCGCATGGTGCCCAACAAGCGCATCAAGAGCGAGAGCAACCGCACCTATGACGCCCGGGTGTTCAACCGCTACGTCATGCAGGGCATCGTACAGGGCAAGAGCGTCCACGACATCGCCGTGCAGGCCGTCAACGGCATGGCTGATACAGAGATCCACTGGGCCATGAACAACGCCATCACAGCCCTTACCAGCGCCCAGAATGCCGGGGCTTTGCAGCAGATGCGAAACGCCCAGGCTTTGGGAATCGAGGTCAAAAAGCGGTGGAACTCCACCCACGACTACCGCACCCGTGAAATGCACCGCCTGCTTGACCAGCAGACAGCAGAGCTTGACGAGCCGTTCAAGGTCATGGGATACGAGATTCAGCGCCCCGGCGACCCCAACGCAGCCCCGGAGATGGTTTACCACTGCCGCTGTGTGCTGTCCTCTGCTCTGGGCAGGTATCCCCGGCAGAACGCCATGCAGCGAGACAATGTGACCAAAGAGACAACGCCCGTCATGGACTACAACGAGTGGTATAAATCCAAGGGCGGAAAGGAAAAAGAGCAAATGTAGTGGGCAGAAGAGAGAAAACGGAGAAAGGAGAGCGCAAAGCATGAAAAATAAGAAGTTTGGGATTGTCGTAATCAACGATGACTTTTTCTTGAACTTTTGCCGTGATTTTAAGCCTCCGTGTGGTTACATTAAGCCAAAACACGCGCGGCCTTCCTACGGAAATGGCGCAAAGAAGCATGGAGCACACAAACGCATTATTAGGACAATGGAAGGATTCAGAAAATGAATGTCTTGACGTTGGGCAGAGCAGGAGGAAGAAGGAACGAGAATGAAGCATAAAAATAAGGCCCTGCCACCCGGCAGAGCCTAAAGGTCACAGACCTTTGATTTGGTTGAGCAGAGCCGCACGCAGGGCATCGGTTTCAGCGTCCGCTTGTGGCTTGTTCGGGTCATCCGGGATATATTCCAGTATATCGCCGGGCTGACAATGAAGCACCTCACAAATTTTGTCAAGCGCCCCAACGGGAAACTGCTTGATAGTGCCAAGACAGATTGCTGATATGGTAGGCGGTCTAATCCCAGTAGCTTCAGCGAGTTCCTTTTGGGTCATGTTTGCGTCTGCGAGCAAGGCCTTTAAGTGATAGCTTATCGACATTTCTAACACCTCTTTTCCTACATCTATAATACTACGCCATCCGTTAATAGTCAATACGCAAAACGTAAAAAATATTTTTGAAAATTACGGAAAACGTATTGACGAATTACGCAATTCGTAGTATAATAGATGCATGGAAAGGAGGTCAGAGGTGCAAGGGAGCAAATACCGGGAGGTGATGCTCCGTGACTAGCAAGGAGTTTGCAAAGCTCACCAGAGCCGAGCAGTTGGCACGGTTTGACGCATATAAAAAAGCGGCCAGCGCTGGAACGCTGAACCGCTAAGACACAAGAAAGCAACCAGTCAAGAAGCCCCTTGCACCTCCATTTTATTTTTTTATAAGCGATTTGTCAAGTAAAATGTGAGGTTTTAGCAATGGAAACACCAAAAATCACGAAAGTGGAGCTTGAACTGGATGCTGTTTCTGGTGAACTCCGAGTAATGCACGACCTGTTGAACATCTTTGCCAACTGGTTTGAGGAAACGCACAAGACCGATATGATCAAGCGGGAGCGCACCAGCGAGCTTGTGAGCCAGATTTGGAGAGAAGCCCCGATGTACAACTCCATGCTGACGGCCCTGTTTGCATCCCTTACCGGTCTGGAAAAGGAAGTAGACGAAGTACTTAACTATCAAATTGCAGAACAAGAGGTAAACGCATGAGTAACATCCAGATTTTCAACTACCGGTCCAACGAAGTCCGCACCGTAGAGATGGGCGGCGAACCGTGGTTTGTCCTCAAGGACGTGTGCACAGTGCTGGGCATTTCCCACATCACGGACACCGCCAAGCGCATGGATGAGGATGAGGTCGGTCAGACCGAGGTCATCGACAGCATGGGTCGCAAGCAGTCCACCTACATCATCAATGAGAGCGGCCTGTACAACGTCATTCTCCGCAGCGACAAGCCGGAAGCCAAACCGTTCCGCAAATGGGTCACGTCCGAGGTGCTGCCCTCCATCCGCAAGAATGGCGGTTACATCGCCGGACAGGAGCAGCTCACCCCGGAAGAGCTGATGGCAAAGGCGCTGCTTGTGGCAAACAAGACCCTTGCAGACCGGGAAGCCCGCATCTGTGAGCTGACCGCACAGAACAGTCAGCTCACCGTGGAGAAGCAGATCATGCAGCCCAAGGCCGAGTATTTTGACGAGCTGGTTGACCGCAATCTGCTGACCAACTTTCGGGAGACCGCCAAGGAGCTGGGCATCAAGCCCAAAGCCTTTGTGGCATGGCTGCTGGAAAAGAAATTCCTTTACCGTGACCAGAAAGGCAAGCTGCTGCCCCGAGAGGACAAGAACAGCGGCCTGTTCGAGGTCAAGGAAGCCAAGAACGACAAGACCCAGTGGAGTGGCGTACAGACGCTTATCACTCCCAAAGGCCGAGAGACGTTCCGGCTGCTGTACCTGTAACTGAATAACCGACCCTGCCCCACACCGGGGCGGGGTTTTGTTATACATAGAGTAAACCATGAACTTTAACTACGACATCAAATTCACCGACAACGCCCCGCAGCTGCATGAAGCGCTGGACTCGTGGGCGGAGCGAGTGCTGACCATCTGGGGCATGAAGGTGCAGGACTACGCCCGGCTGCTTGTGCCTACTGGCACGGCAGACAGCACGGGCATTGAGGGCTACGTGGGCGGCGCGCTCAAGCAGAGCCTGACCTACGCCGTAGACCTCGCAAAAAAGACCGTGACCATCGGGTCGAACCTGTTTTACAGCGTCTATGTGGAGCTGGGAACGGGCATCTTTGCCGAGAAGGGCAACGGACGAAAAACGCCGTGGGTCTGGAAGGACTTCAACGGTGGATGGCACTTCACCCGGGGTATGGAAGCCCGCCCGTTTCTCCGCCCGGCGGTGGAAAAACACATTGATGAGCTGCGAGAGATCGCCGTGGAAGAAGCAGAGAAGGGAGAATGACCGTGGAACAGCAGGATTGCAGCAACTGCCGTTGACATGATGGCTTTTCGTGGGTGTGCTTCAATGGTTGCTCTGAGCGGGCGGCTGATTTTACAGACCCGGAGGACATCTGTCCGGCGTTTGAAGCGGAGATTTCTCCCGAAGCTTAATACTCAGCGGTTGGCGCACAGCGTCAGCCGCTTTTTTATGCCGCTTTAGCTCAGGTTGGCAGAGCACCGGATTTGTAATCCGGGGGCCGTGGGTTCAAGCCCCACAGGCGGCACCACACCGGCAGCACGTCCGGCAAATTAAACCTTATTGCCAAGCATGGCAGCCCGAGCAAGGGCGGAAAGGACTATCACATGGCACTCAAAAGAGCTGACATCCGCACGATTCTGGAGAACACCGAAACCTCCAACGATGACAAGGCGAAAGCCATTCTGGACGCCCTGCACAAGGAGACGGACGAGCTCAAAGACCAACTGGATGCAGAAAAAACAGCCCGCACACAGGCCGAGAAAGAGCGGGACGAGGCCAACGGCGGCAAGCAGGCCGCAGAAAAGGCTCTGACCGACTACAAGGCCCAGCAGACCCAGAAGGACACCCGGGCCACGAAAGCAGCGGCCTACAAGCAGCTGCTGAAGGACAATGGCGTGCTGGAAAAGCACTTTGACCGCGTTGTAAAAATGACCGGCGCGGACATCGACGCTTTGGAGCTGGACGAGAACGGCAAGGTCAAGGACGCAAAGAAGTTTATGGACAGCCAGAAAGACGTATGGGGCGACTTTGTGGCCACGACCACGACCACCGGCGCAAAGGTGGACACCCCGCCCACCAACAACAGCGGAGTTTCCAAAGAGGACTTCGAGAAAATGAGCCTTGATGCCCGTATCAAGCTCAAAAACGAAAATCCTGAGCTGTATCAGCAGCTGAGGAAAAAGTAAGAAAGTGAGGACATTTTATGGCAGATACTTTTGGCGGTTTCCCGTTTGACGTTGAGGTGTTCGGCGATTACATGGCCGAACAGAACACCATCAACACCAACATCATCGCATCTGGCGTCATCCGTGAGGACGCTTCTATCATGAGCCTGATCGGCGAAAAGGGCAACGTGGCGACTATCCCGTTCTACACCGAGCTGGACGCAAACGCTTCCCCTGCACTGAACAACGACGGCAACACCAATAACGAGCCCACCGACATTTCCGGCAGCAAGCAGACCTGTATGCTGATCCAGCGCATGAAGGCATGGAAAGCACAGGACTTTACCCGCGAACTGACCGGCGCAAAGCCCATGGAGCACATTGCGCAGCAGGTGACCCACTTCTACCAGCAGGTATGGCAGAAGGAACTCATGACCGAGGTTGACGCAATTCTGCAGAATACCGATATGAGCTCCCATATCTACGACATCACCAAAAACGACAATAGCAAGGTGGATGCAGAGACCATTCTGTATGCACAGCAGGCCGCGTTTGGCGATACCGCATCTTCTGGCGGCCTGATTGTGCTGCACAGCATGATTCTGGCAAAGTATAAGGCCCTGCAGTTGGTCGATTACGACAAGTACACTTTCAACGACGCACTGCGCACCGAGGTCACTCTGCCCCGCATTGGCGGCATGACGGTTCTTGTCAATGACGCAGCAACTAAGGCCTCCGTGACGTTGTCGAGCGGCGCAACCACTGCTTACAACACCTATTTCCTGGGCGTCGGTTCCTTCGTCGGTTGCCGCAAGACCAACTACGAGAACCCCTACTACACCGATTACGACCCCGAAGAGAAGGCCGGTATTCAAAAGCTGTATACCAAGGAGGGCCGCGTGATCCACCCCAATGGCTTCAGCTTCAAGGCAGACAACGTGACCGGCGCTTCGCCTGCGACCACCGATCTTGCCAAGAAGGCAAACTGGGAGCGCAAGTTCAAGCCCGAAAACATCAAGATCGGTAAGATGGTCTCTCTGGGCTAAGACAGGAGGTGACACCGCATGACCGTCCCTGAGCTGTGCGTTTACACGCACAATTTCTTTGACCGGGCAGACGACCCCATTGCCGGGGAGTTTGTCTTTGAGCCGGATACCGTTCCCGCCGGGGTAGTGCTGGGGCAGTATTTCCTCGTGTGTGGCTCTATCTTCAACGACGGCGTACACAAAGCCGGGGACGGCGATTTGATGGCCGAGACCTTTAACGGTACGGTGCAGCCTATGCGTGTGCCGCCCGCTTTTGCCGCGCTGGCCGAAAAAATCGACGCTTACGACAAGGCGCTCCCGTCCGGCGGCGTGTATGTATCTCAGTCCTTCGGCGGCTGGTCCGGCACGATGGCTACAGGCACGGACGGCCTGCCTGCAGACGGCAAGACCCGCTATAAATCCGAGATCAATCAGTGGAGGAAGATGTGACATGGTCAATCCGTTCACTGCATCCACCGTGATGCAGAGCTTTACCAAAAAATTCTGCTTCCAGACCCGCAGCTATGAGCCGGATGGCGTCGGCGGCTTTGTGTCCGGCTGGACGGACGGCCCGGAATTTGAGGCCGTAGAGCGCCACGACACCACCGTGGAGGCTCAGGTTGCAGAGCAGGCGGCTACAGCGTCCACCTATACGCTGCTGGTCAACACCGGTGTGCCGCTGGCCTTCCCGGACTACATCAAGCGGGTGAGCGACGGGCAGACCTTTCAGGTGACGAGTGCAGCCGATGAGGGCAAAGCCCCGCCGGAATCCGGCATGGGCCTGCGGGCCGTGAAGTGCAAAAAGGCGGTGCTGCCGTGATGGGTCCCTCTGAGAGCATTAACCGGGCGCTGAACACTTTTTTCAACGGGTTTGGCATCCCGGGCTATCTGGAAGACAACATCCCACCCAGCGCAACACTGCCGTACCTGACCTATCAGCCGACAATTCCCGGCGGCTGGAATGAGTCCGGCACCTTCCACGCCCGGCTTTGGTACCCGAGTGCCAAAGGCCGGACACCTATTTTACAGACCGAAGACAAGATAAGCGCAGCCCTTGCAGATAGCTTGACCATCGAATGCGAGGGCGGCGCTATTCTTTTGCGCAAAGGCAGCCCGTGGGCGCAGCCACTCGACAACCCGCCCGAGGGCTATCTGTGCGAATACCTCAATTTTGAGCTTACACGGCTTATCCCGTGAGAAAGGATCCTTTATGCCTGAAACTCTGGCAAAAAAGTTCGCGGTCAATGTGCTGACCCCGGATGCGTTCAAGAGCATCCCGAAAGGCTCCGGCAATCTGCTTTCCACATTTGATCTTTCCGCTCCCAAAATCGACAGCACCAATGTCGTGTGCGCCACGCAGGGCGGCGTGACCATCTCCTACAGCAACAGCATGGAGGATACGCTGGCCGACATCGACAACGCACCCACCAACACCAAGCAGGGCAATGAGGTCACCGGAACAACCGCCACCATCGCCTTTACCACTCCCAACGCAAGCCCCGACGTGCTCAAGCTGGCCATCGGCACGGCTGACATCGATGCGGACGACCCCACCCATGTGGTCCCCCGCATCGAGGCTGCCCTGAAGGACTACAGGGAGCTGTACTGGGTTGGCCCTATGATCGGCGGCGGCTTTCTGGTTTGCAAAATTTTCAATGCCCTTTCTTCCGGCGGCCTGAGCCTCAAGACGGCTCACCGCGGCGGAGGCTCCATGCAGATCACTCTCACCGGCTACGCCGACCTGGAAAATCCCACTCAGGCCCCCATGGAATTTTACTCGATCGTCAAGGCCCCGACCGGGGACTAAGGAGGACATATGCGCAATATCATCGATCTCGACGGCACCGAATACCTCAAGCGCACCTATGAGTGTGCGCAGGCTTATAAAAAGTACGTGGCAGACTCCGGCGTGATGGACATTCTGGGCCGCGAGCCGGAACTGACCGGCACGGAGACGGACGCAGAGCGGCTGGAAAAGCGCCGGGCGCAGGCTAACAAAAACGCCGTGGACATGACCAAGCTGCTTTACACGGACAAGGCAGACCTCACCCTCGGCATCCTGCCCCTGTTCGTGGTGCTGGACAAGGACGAGGAGCAGCCGCCTACCCGGGTGCTGGCCTCTGCCATGAGCCGGGCGCTCCGGGATGTGGATTTCATGGATTTTTTTCAGTCCTTGATGTGATCGGCGCGGACGGCTACCGGCGGCTGGTATCCACCATCCGGCTGGATATGCTCCGGCTGCTGGGCAAGCCGTACATCATGGAGCATATCCGCGCCGAGGTGCGCAGGCATCAGGAGGCGCAGCTTTTCCGGGACTATGTGGCCGACGCCATCGGGCAGTATCTCGGCATCCAGCCCCTTTACTCCGGGCTTGCATCCAAGCATTTCCCCCTGCTGCGCACCAAAGAAGACACCCGCACGGCGGAGCAGATCACCGCCGAAAATGCAAAGGCTCTGGCAGAGCTGTGCGGAGGAGGTGAAACGCCCTGAACATATTTAATCTGGAAGCGACTCTGTCGCTGGATGATTCCGCTTACCGGCAGAGCATCCAAAACGTGCAGAACAGCACCAAAAGGGCTGTCACGGAGCTGGGCTCCGAGTACAGCAAAGCGGCGCAGAAAGTTGCCGAGCTGACAAAGCGATACAACGAATCGGCTGAAAAGACCGGGCGCACCTCTGCGCAGACCAAGGAGCTGAAAGCTGCTCTGGCCTCTGCCCGAGCCGAACTGAAAGAGACTACCTCGGCCCTGAAATCAGCCAACATCGGCATGACGGAGTTTGGCGGTTCATCCGAGACCGCCAGCGGATCTCTCACCGGAGCCATCACCAAAGCCAACCTGCTTACCGGCGTCATCTCCAACGTAAGCTCCATGGCCCTGTCTGCGGCCAAGGATTTTATCCAGACCGGTATCCAGTATAACGCCCAGCTGGAAAGCTACACCACCGGGTTTACCAACATGCTGGGCAGTGCTGAGGCGGCCAAAGCAGCCATGGACGCCATCCAGGAGGACGCCGCCCGCACCCCCTTTGACGTGGCGAGCCTGACACAGGCCAATCAGCTGCTCATCAGCGCCGGTGAAAATGCAGGCTACTCCCGCAAGGTCATCATGGCGCTGGGCGACGCTGTTTCGGCTACAGGCGGCGGTAATGCAGAGCTGTCCCGCATGTCGGCAAACTTGCAGCAGATCGCCAACGTGGGCAAGGCGTCCGCCATCGACATCAAGCAGTTTGCCTATGCGGGCATCAACGTCTATCAGGTCCTGGCCGACTACACCGGAAAATCGGTGCAGGAAGTCCAGAAGATGACCATCAGCTATGATACTTTGTCTCAGGCCCTTATCGCGGCCAGCGAAGAGGGCGGACGATATTACAACGCCATGGACACCCAAAGCCAGACCATGAATGGCCGGGTATCCACGTTGAAAGATAACGTGAGCCAGCTGGCGGGTCTTATGACGCAAGACCTTTCTGGTGCCGTTGGGAAAGTCATTGAAAAACTCAACGATATGACCGTCGCGGCACAGGATGCCTACAAAAAAGACGGATGGACCGGACTGATTGGAGAAGTTACGGGCTTGGCTGATACTGCCGACCGAGCAAAATCCGCATTTGCTGGATTGAAAGCGGTTATTGACGCGCTGAAAAGTGGAGACATCTCCCTAACAAAAGGAGACTGGGACGCCGTATATTGGGAGGGTTTCAATAACAAATATCAAAACCAGAAAGCAGGCCAGAAAGACACCAATTACTGGAAACAGTACGGCGAACGGATGGCAAAGCAGTATGGGCTTGATAAAAATGAAAGCTCCATTACAACCAGCCCGTCCGGCTCCTCCGGCGGCAGCGGCGGGAGCTCTTCCAGTGGAAAGTCTGGCTCAAGGTCCACCACCGAAACGGTCATTTCGTCCATCTCCAGAACGGCTACGACCACCGCTCAGAATGCCCTTGGCACCGTGACCACCAGCATCCAGACTCTGAGCGAAAAGGTCAAGGACAGCGCGGGCAGCATCAAAGACCGCATCACCGAGACCACCACCGAGACCGGCAAGGAGATGGTCAACGGCATCGAGACAACCTATAAACAGGTGGAGACCAAGGTCAACGGCGTGGTGACCAAAACCACAAAGACGTACGACGATATGTCGAAAACGCTGGCAGCCACCCTGACCCGCACCACCAGCAAGGTAGAGGGCGGCGTGACCACGGCGATCCAGGAGGTCACCAAAAAATACGCCGACGGCAGCGAGCACATCGAAAAGACCGAGACCATCACCGAAGAAAACATCGTCGATGGCGTGGCCCAGACCACCAAGACCATCAATACCTATATCGACGGTGTGCTCCAGAACACCAAGACCGACACCGAAGAGGCCGAAAAAAGCATCCCGGCTGCGCTTTCCCGCACCGAAAAGTATATCTCCGAGATCCAGGGGCAGTCTGACAAAGGCATTTTCGGGCTGGTAAAGTCTCTCTTTACTGACATCAAAAACAAAGACGGCAAGGCCATCGCCGGGGATGTGGTAAAGGTCATTTTCGGACAGGTGACGCAAGAGCAGCGAAACACCATTCTGAAATGGGCAGACGATGCAATGACCGCCATCAATGAGCACTACGCGCAGGGCGGCATTCAGGGGGCGCTGCAGAGCATTGCAGACCTCTTCAGCAACGGCATCACCCCGGCAGTCAACGGCTCCACCAAAGAGGCGCAGAGCTTTGCCGCCGCCATGAAGGGCCTTTCCGGCACCGGAGGCTCTGGCGGCATCGTCAGCAGCATCCTCAAGCTGTTCGGCGGCGGTACAAAGGCTGCGGCGGCTGCCGGTGAAGCCGGGGCCGGGCAAGCCATTGCGTCCGCAGCGGGCGGAGCGGCCTCCTTCTTCCCGGAGTGCCTTGCTGTGCTGGCCGTCATCGCAGAGGGCGTTGTGGGCTTCAAGATGGGCCAGAACGCCCGCGCCCGCGAGGATTCTGGCGAAGAGCGCTCTTTGGGAAGCAAGCTTCTCTCCGGCGCGCTTCTGGCGGCCACCGGCCCTATCGGCTGGATCAGCTATTTCTTCGGCAAAAAGTTTGGCAAAAAGTCCTCGTCTTCGCCTGCTGCGGCAGAAAGCGCCTCGTCTGGTGCCATGAGCTATCTGGACATTCAAGACGCCTACTGGTACGGCAACGAGCGGGCTTTTGCGGGCTACGACTACCGCAGCGACCCCTTTACCTACAACCCCAACAACAATTCCGTCCCCAAATATCAGGCAGAGATACAAGCCCAGCTTGCAAAGCTGAGCACCGTAGTGGAGCAGTATCTGCCCGACGTGGCAAATCAGCAGATCGTGTTGGATGACGGCACCATTGTGGGCGCTCTCGCCCCCGGCATGAACGACCAGCTGGGCCATATCCAGATGCTTGCAGAAAGGGGTAACTGAGATGTACGAGATTTTTGCGTATCCCTACGGTGACCCCGAAAACAAGCTGACCGTCTATCAGCCGGGCAACCGACAGGCTGTGGTGCTGTCGCCCAAGCTTACCCGCGAGGTGAGCAAGGGCGGCAGCCTTACTTTTACCATGCTGCGCACCCACCCCTGCTACGAATCCATGCAGAAGATGTCCACCGCTGTGGCGGTGCATCAGGACGGCAAGGAGATATGGCGGGGCCGGGTGCTCAGCCACGAAGCCGACTGGCTCAACCGCCGGGTCATCTACTGCGAGGGAGCTCTCAGCTATTTCAACGACAGCTGCATTACCCCTTTCAACTACGAGGGCAAGCTGAGGGATTTTTTGGAATACCTCATCAAAGCCCACAACTCCCAGATCTCCGGCGGCAACGGCTACGAGGAGCAGACCAGCTACGACAAGATGAAAAAGTTTGAGCTGGGAAGGGTGACTGCCGCCCTCGGCGACCTTGTGGTGAGCTACGGCGACCGCAACCAGTACGGCGTGGGTGAGGACTACGGCAGCACATGGGACATCATCAGCAAAATGGTGCTCAAGACCTACGGCGGCTACGCTTACTGCACCTATAACTCCACCACCGGCATGAACGTGCTCAACTACTGCGACCAGGCATACGAGGCTGACCGGCAGACTGCCCAGAACATCGAATATGGCGTGAATCTGCTGGATTTCACCGAAAAGACCGACACCAACGACCTTTTCACCCGCATCTGGCCGATGGGCAACAAGCACACTGTCGAAGAGACCAAGACCCAATGGAAGTACAAGTTCCTCTGGTTTAAGTGGGGCTCGACTACCGTGACGACCGGCACCCACGAAGAGCGTTACGGCATCAACGGCACGAGCCAGAGCGCCGTAGACAAGTACCTCCCGAAAAAAGGCTACAGCTGGAATCGGGAGTACGGGTGGATCCAGAACGACGAGGCCGTAAAAAAGTTTGGCGTGGTCTCCAAAATCAGGGAGTTTGACACGGACAGCAGCGACGCCACCTTTGCCGCCGCGGTGCAGGACCTGGAAAAGAACGACCTCATGACCATGAGCTATGAGGTCAAGGCCGTTGACCTTGTGGACGCGGGCTATGATACCGAGCGGCTGACTTTTGCCAGCTTTGCCCATATCATCAGCAAGCCCCACAGCATCGACGTGATCATGCTCTGCACCAAGCTGGTGGAGCCGCTGGATCACCCCGAGAAAAAAGAGTACACCTTTGGCATGACCCGGCGCACCCTCACTGACCGGGCCGTGGCAAATCTGGGCGTGACCAACGAGCTCTCCGAAAAGACGGCATCCACCAGCAGGTATGCAGGTACAACGCAGATAGACACCACGCAGGCGGGCAAAACTGCCAGCGATTTTATCGACTACGCACCCGCCTCCGGTATGACCGTTGGCCACGCCAGCATCACGGCCAACATCCATTTCGGGACGGACGGCCTGACCTTCTCCGGCGTAAAAAACGGCACCGAGCTGCAAAGCTGGTCGGGCTCCACCTTTGCGGCCCAGACCACGAGCACAGACCTCTCCGGCTATGCGGCGGTGCTGCTCACCTACGACGGAGACGCCGCAGCGTGGGCTGCTGCCGGGGGCAAGGGCCGGGCCTTTGCGGTGCTGCCGGTAAACGGCAAGACCTACTCCATCCTCTTCCCCGGCGCTCTGGCCCAGCGGCGGGACGTTACGGCGTCCAAAAGCGGCGTGACCTTTGGCAGCGGATACCGACAGACGGCGGCAGGCGCATGGGTGCAGGATGATACCGCCTGCCGCCCGGAGGCGCTGCAGGGCTTTATGTAAAGGAGCGTGATTTTTATGGGCAAGCTCATGGGGGCAAAAATCGGCTCTCTGCACACCTTGGACGACCTCGGCCTTTACCTGTTGGTTGGCAGCCCGCTCATCTCCGGCGCAGAGCCGGACAAAAAGCTTGTGCAAGTGCCGGGCGGCGATTTTCTGCTCGACCTCACCCGGGCTGTGGACGGCAAAGTACACTACCTCCAGCGCACCATCCGGCTCGACCTTAAATGTAAGGCTCCGCCGGATGAGCGCCGCAAGGTGCAGAGCGTCCTCGAAAACGCCTTGCAGGGGCAGTGGCTGCGCTGCGTACTGGACGAGGACCCGGCCAACTTCTGGGTGGGTCTGTGGACAGTGTCGCCCCAGAGCAGAGACCGGCATACCGGCACATTTTCCATCACCGGCACCTGCAATCCCTACAAGTACAACGCCACCGCCTACGCGGGTGCAGACTGGCTATGGGACGATTTTTATTTTGATGAGGACGTCATCTATGACGAGCCTACGGAGGTAAAGAGCCTGTGAACAAAACTTTCGAAGAAAACATCAACGACATCCGCAAGGCAAAGCGGGGCGTTGAGGTGCGGGAGGCGATGGCCGAGAGCCTTGAGTATGTGGAGGGCTTTGCCTCCACCGCCACTCAAAAGGCAGAGGAGGCCGCAGCCAGCGCCAAAACCGCAGCCGGTGCCAGGGACGCAGCAGCCGCCTCTGCTCAGGCTGCGGAACAGCAGGCAGGCATTGCCGCGCAGCAGGCCGAGACTGCCACACAGCAGGCCGAGGCCGCCGAAAGCTCCAAAGCTGCCGCTGCGGAGTCTGCCAAGCGGGCAGAGCAGTTTGCCAAGGAGACCGAGGGCCGCGTCACCACCGACCCCACCCTGACAGTCAAGGGCGCTCCCGCAGACGCCAAAGCCACCGGCGACCGTATCAACGCTATCAAAATCGAGACCGACAAGACCCTCACCATCTCCGGCGCGGCGGCGGATGCTGCGGCTGTGGGCGGCATCGTGCTGCCCCGGGTGGTGGTGCAGACCGAGGCGGGCAGCTCCATCGTCCTCTCGGACGGCGAGAAAGACGTGAGCGGCGTGGATGCGGACGGCAGCTTCTCTGCGACCCTGCCCCACGACGGAGAGTGGACCGTCACCGCCACGCTCGGCACCGGCGCGGCCACGGAGACGGTGCAGGCGGAGTATTGCCGCACCAAGACCCTGACCCTGACCTACTACACCCTGACTGTGACGGTCAAGGCTGGCAGCACCGTCACTGCCCAGTGCGGGGACAAGACCGTCTCAGGCACGGTGCCGGAAAGCGGCAGCGTCAAGCTGTATCTGCCCATCGCAGGCACGTGGACGGTAACGGCCACGCTGGGCGACGAGACCACCACCGCCACCGTAGAGGTCACCGAGTACAGGGACTATCCCCTTGAGCTGGCCTACGTCCACATCTACGGCGCAAGCTGGGACGGCACGAGTACGACCAAGTGGAGCCGCACCGACGAGGCAGCGGAGTTTACCGACCCTGTACCGTATGTTGCGGGCGCAAAGAGCTACGGCAGTCCTTTTGATGACCGTCTGCCGTGGAGCGGCATGGTAAAGAGCGAGCGCACCGGCGGCACGATGGTGGCTATCCCCAAGTTCTGGTATTTGTTGGAGCAGACCGGCTCCGGCATGAGCATCAAGATCGCCGACAAGAAGGTGGCTGGCTACTCCGTCTCTCCCGCTCACATGGACAGGGGAGACGGCAACGGCGAGCGGGACGTGGTCTATGTTGGCCGGTATCACTGTGCCAGCGGCTACAAGAGCAAGACCGGCAGCCCCCCGCTGACAAGCATGACTCGCTCCTCTGCCCGGACGAACATCCACAGCCTCGGCTCTGCCATCTGGCAGTGTGATTTTGCCATGCGGTTTACGCTCTGGCTGCTGTACATCGTCGAGTTTGCCGACTGGAACAGTCAGGCGAAAATCGGCTATGGATGCAGTCCGAGCAGCAACACCTTTACGATGGGTTATACCGACTCGATGCCGTATCATACCGGCACCGATCAGAGCAGCCGGGCCACCTACGGCGGCACGCAGTACCGCAACATCGAGGGCCTGTGGGATAACGTGTTGGACTGGTGCGATGGCTGCTACAACAACGGCGACGGCCTGAACATCATCCTCAACCCCGCAAACTTCAGCGACGGCAGCGGCGGCACGGCGGTCGGCGTTCCGTCCAATGGCTGGCCGTCCGCATTCAGGGTCAAGACAAACGGCGGCTTCCCGATGTTTATCCCCACATCCACGCCCGGTAGTGACGCAACGTACTCGTGCGATTACTGGAGCTTCAGCTCGTCGGGCCCGTGCCTTTGCGTTGGTGGTGACTATGGCCACGACTCCTACTATGGTTTGTTCTACGTCTACTACGGCAGCACGTCGGACGCCAACGGGGGCATCGGCTGCCGCCTCCAGGAACTCCCCAACGGGGGAGTCTGAGGGGGCCGCAGCCCCCGCAGATAACCGCGCCGTAAGGCGCTGAACTTTATATGGGACTGTCTGTGCATTGCCGGTGTTTTTGTTCCCGGGTGTCGTGCGATTACTGGAACTTCAGCTCGTCGGACCCGTGCCTCTACGTTGGTGGTAACTATAGCCACAACTCCAACTATGGTTTGTTCTACGTCAACTACAACAGCACGTCGAACGCCAACGGGAACATCGGCTGCCGCTTCCTTTTTGATATTTCCAACCTCACAGATTCTTGGCACAGACAGCCGCACACCCCACGGTGAAGATAGGCATTTTGGGAGCAGGCTAGTACACTCCGCAGGGAGCGCTGGAAAGCCTGTACAGCTAAAAGGAGGTATCCCAAATGAAAAGGGCTGGAAAGCTCTTTGATACGCTAATATCAGACGATAATCTGTTGCTTGCCATTGATGAAGTCAACCGCACCCACCATTGGTGCAAGGGCCACCGCCCCAACACCTGCACGGCGTGGGTGGAAGAAACCAAAGCGGAGCGGGTGAAAGACCTGCGCCGTATGCTCATCAAGGGCTTTGAGCCGAAACCGCCCCATGTCTCCCAGCGCTGGGATACCAGCGCCCGGAAGTGGCGAACCATCAGCGAACCGGCGCAGTGGCCGGACCAGTATGTGCATCACGCCCTCATTCAGGCGCTGCAGCCGAAGATGATGCAGGGCATGGATTTTTACTGCTGCGGGAGCATCCGGGGCCGGGGAACGGAGCGGGAGAAGAAAGCGATCGAGCGCTGGATGAAGTACGACCGCAAGGGTACAAAGTACGAGTTCTGTGGGGACATCCGGCATTTTTACGAGAGCCTGACCCCGGAAGTGGTGATGGCGAGAATGCGCCAGCTCTACAAAGACCGCCGCGTCCTTGACCTCATCGAGCGCACCATCCGCAACGGCATCCAGCTTGGAACCTACACGTCTCAGTGGCTTGCCAACGCCGTGCTGCAGCCCCTCGACCGGCTCATCCGGGAGAGCGGCTATTGCAAGCACTACGCCCGGTACATGGACAACATGACGGCATTCGGCCCCAACAAGCGAAAGCTGCGCAAACTCCGCATCCTTGTGGAGGGCTGGCTGAACGCCCACGATCTGAAGCTCAAGGGCGACTGGCAGGTGTTCCCGGTGGCAAAGCCGCAGCGCAAAGTGCCGCTGGCCCTGCCCCGGCGTGGCTATGAACGCACCAAAGGCCGTCTGCCGGATGCCGTAGGCTATCGCTACGGCAGAGGGTACACCATCCCGCGCAAGCACAATCTGCTCCGAATGAAGCGGGCCATGGCAAGGTATCGCCGCCGCATCCGGCAGGGCAGACCCATCCACCCCAAGTCGGCCGCCAGCCTGCTTTCCCGGCTGGGACAGCTGCGGCACTGCAACAATTATCACTTTTATCAATGGCTGTTTCGGGGAGAGCGCATCATGCGCGACCTGAAACGCATCATCCGCAGCCAGCGGAGAAATGAGGAGATCGCATGGAATACGTATTTGGTACAAAGGGCCGCATCGAAGTCCTCAAGACCAAGGGCGACCACCACACTGATCTGACCGGGTATCACCAGATCGAGCGGGAGTATCCCGACCAGACCATCACTGACAGCTTCCGCATTGTCCGCAAGCTGGATAGCCGGGAGGATGCCGAGGGCGGCTGTTATGACTGGTACGAGATCGACCGCCACTACCGGATGACCGACAAGACCGGCCCCGTGGCGGAGCAGCTGGCAAAGACTGCCGCCGAGGTACAGGATGCACTCTGCGAGCAGGACGCAGCCACCGATGAGCGGATGAGCACCCTTGAGGATGCCGTCTGCGAGCTGGATGCCACCATGGCAGCCGCAAGCAAGCTGTAAGGAGGTAACATATGGATAAAATTTGGGCAAGCCGGCTCATTGCCGGCACTAAGACCTGGGCAGAGATGCCCGCAAGCCGCCGCACCGCCGTCAAGAAGATCCTGACCGAGCGTGTGGCCGAGGGTGAGATCACCCCGGAGCGTTACAAAGAGATCACGGGGGAGGACTACGATGGGTAAGCTGCTGGAACTTCTGGAAAAGCTGGTGCGGGCCATCTTTGGCCCGGGGGACAAGCAGGATGCCGAAGAGGCAAAGCCCGCACCGGAACCTCCCGAACCCCCCGGGGCAGAAGCTGTGACCGGCTGGGAGGGAGACCTTCCTTACCGGTTCATCGACGTGAGCCGGTGGCAGGGAATCATCAAACTGGGGGACTGGGTGCAGGTAGAAGCGGCAGGCTATAAAGGCGCGATGCTGCGGGCCGTAGGGAACCGCAACGGTGTCCCCTACATCGACCCCACCTTCGAGGACAACTATACCAATGCAAAAGCGGCAGGGCTGGATATTGGCGTCTACTACTACACCGACGCCATCACTGAGAAGCTGGCTGACGAAGAGCTGGCTGCACTGCGGCAGGCGCTGCGGGGCAAGGAGCTGACCATGCCGGTGGCGGTGGACATGGAAGATGAAACGCTTGCCGTGCTGAAGCCGAATGACCTGACCAACCTCGCGGCCTACCACCTCGAGCAGATCGAGAAGATGGGGTTCTTCGCCCAGCTCTACACCTACACGAGCTATGCCAACCGCTTCCTTGAGATGGAGCGTCTGGCCGGGCGGTGGGACGTCTGGCTTGCCGACTACACCGGCAAAACGCCCAACGTGACGTTTACCTACAACGCCCACCAGCACACCAGCAAGGGCAGCGTGCCGGGCATCAACGGGCCGGTGGACCTCGACGTCACGACGGTGAACTACCCGAAAATCATCCGTAAGAAGGGCTTGACCCGTCTCCGGGAGGGCAAATGACCGAAAAAGAAGCTTTGCTGTGGGTACTGGGCATCCTGGGCAGCCTGTGCGCTGCAGCCATCACCATCGACAAGGTGCTGGACATCATCCACAAGTACATCAAAAAGGCGCAGGAGCCGGACAACGAGCAGAACAAGCGGCTGGATGAGATGGACAAGCGCATCGGCACCTTGGAGCAGGGCCAGCTTCAGCACACGCAGGCCCTCGCCCGTGACTTGCGCCGCTTTGAAGAAATCGACGAGGTGAGCCGTCTGACCCTCGACGGGGTGCGCAATCTGCTGGACGCGCAGCTGTCCGGCAACAATCGCGAGGGGATGCAGAAGAGCCGCGCCGACATCGACAACTATCTGTTAAAAGGAGTGACCAATCATGGTAGCACTGGCAACTAAGCTTTTTGACCTTATCCCCGCCCCGGTGGCGGCAGTGCTGATGCTGGGCGGCTTTATCTTCTACGCCCTCGGTTGCATCCGGCTGGGCTACGGCGCAGCGGTAAAGCCGCTGGTGCTGGACCTCATCGAGCGGGCAGAGCAGGAGATTCAGGGGACAAAGCGCGGCGCAGAGCGTAAGGCGTGGGTGGCAAAGACCCTGCGGGCCGCTCTCAGCGCCAGCAAGTGGGGCAGATTTATCTCGTGGGCCATCACCGATGAGACCATCGGGCGGGTGATCCAGTTTTTCTTTGACCGCATGAAGGCGGCACTGAGTAAGGAGTAAGACCATGAGCAGCACTACATACCAGATTTACGCCAAAATCAAGCAAATCCATCGTAAAGTAAGCGCAATTTGCACACTTTCAGCGAGAATTTCCCATTTTCAGCATAAATTCACCGTTATGGTGCGCAACGCCGGACAGCTGCCGCAGCCCTTCTGGCTCGGTGCTGCCTGTGGCGGCGGCTCGTGTAGTGCTGCCCCCTGCGCTGCAAGGACTTGACCGACAGCAGATGACCGCCGCCATCAAAAGTGCACCGCTTGGGAGGGTAGACCGTAAGATAGCCTTACTGCGGTACGTTGAGCGGCTCCCGCTGCCGGACATTGCAGCACAGACCCATTACAGCCGGACGGCGATAGGCTACCGGCTGAAAGGCATTGACAAAATGCTTGGATAAGGCTTGGATAGGCAAATCCCCCGGTGTTCCGTTTGGAGCATCGGGGGATTTTTTTGTTTACTTGAGATATTCCCGCAGCGCCTGCAGGATAAGCTCATTTCGGTTGCACTGCTCTGCATCTATCCGAGCTGCCATCTTTTCGGCGAGCGGACCCGGGATGTAGACCGTAGCCTGCACATCCTTTGTGTCCTCACTTCCGGTGCCAAAGATGGCGTCGCGCTGTTCCTCGCCAAGGTGCTCGAGCACCCAGATTCGCGCGACCTCTTCGGAGAGCGGCACGATCTGCTCGCCGGGGGCCGTCCATTCGTCGCCGCGGCGGACGGCGTACACAGTGGCCGCGTTGCCGGTGCCGTGGATAAACCACTTGCCTGCCTTGGTGCGGTAAAGCGTCTCCTCGCAGTGAGTGAGGCCGGTGTAGTCCTGATCGGACTCCCAGTGGGCCATCTTTTTGGCGGTATCGGTATCGTAGCGAGAGCCGTTGATTATTTTGCGCATGGTATCCTCCGTGTTATCAAAGTTATCGTCGTCTGCGGTTTTGGGCGTGGGAAGCCCGGCCAACATCCATCCCTTATAGCTCGATGCCGAGCGTGACCTTGAGCGAGTCCCACGGATCGATGTGGCGACCGCCCTGAATCCTGCTGCGATCCTTTTTGCGGCGACGTCCTCCGGGACGTCCTCGTCAAAAAACAGCAGATGATTTTTACGCGCCCAGTCCAGCAGATTGACCGCCTTGTGGGTGTTGCCGTCCGGGTCGATCAGTTGCCAGACAAGAGCCTCACGATTTTGCGGCCCTTTTTGACCTGCGGGCAACTCTAGAGCCGCCGAAGTGCCTATGGATTGCAATGTCTGCATACGTGCCTGGATCTCCGGGTCTGCTGCCCGGCGGGCCTTTGCCTCATCCGACCATGCAGCGTTGTTGATATGACCATTTTTTACCCGTAGGGCAGCGCTGCATTTTTTTGAGCAGCATTGCTGGTTTACGTCACTGGGAGAGGCATAAAAAGGCTTGCCGCAGATAGCGCAGATCTTTTTTAGTGATTTGCCTTTATGGTCAGCAGGCACCTGATCATAGGGAGGCTGTCTGGAGGGCGTGACGGGCTGCGGGGCGAGTCCGTCTTTCCTGCGCCGTCCTCGCTGGCAGCCGCAGCTCCTTGATATTTTTAAGGAGTTGTAGGACATGATCCTGTCATTGCCGCAGAGAGCGCAATGCACGACGACCATCGTGCATTTATATCCGTTGGGCATGATCTTCGCCGGTGCCGTGCCGACGATGGAGAGATCGCCAAAAGTTTTGCCTATTAACCGGTCGGCAAGCGGCTTTTTGGGCTCTTTAGCCTTTGGCGCCTTGGGCTGTGGAGGCTCTGCAAGCGTCCACCCTTTATAAGTGTGCAGCCCGTGAGGCCTTTCCGGGTGCTTGAGCGCGTACCACAGCATCTGGACGCCCTCGGAGATCCGGGCTGCGGCGTTGTCCGGTGCGGCATCCGGGAAAAACAATTTTACATTGTCCTGGCTCCACTTTGCCAGATCATCGACCTCGTGACGCTTGCCGTCCGGGTCAATGAGCGCCCATGAGTACAACATCACATCACCTCGATGTCATAATCGACGGTGCAGTCGGGGACCACGACATTGCCGTCCTCATCGACGGTGTAGTCGATGTCGCCGTTGGTGCCGTCGGCGTAGCTCTTGGCGTAGTCGGCCAGATACTCGACGTCCTCGACCTTGTAAGCGCCCAGATCGGCGTTGTACTCGAGGCCGCCGACCTCGAAGAAGTCGTTTTCGAAGTCGATGCCGGTGCGGGTGTCGGTCATTTTAATACTCAGGAGCTTGCTGCCATCATAAAACTTAGTCATTGTTGTTGTCCTCCTTATAGTTGAGTGTGTGGATTATGCCATGCAGTCACCATAGCAGTAGGTGCGGCAGCGGGGGCAGAGGCCGCGGATAGCGGTCACGCTGGGGCGGCGAGAGGTAGGAGCTGCGGTATAGGCGGGACGCTCAAAGGTGCGGAGGACCTTGGTCATGACCTCGATGGTCTTGGTGGCCTTGTCGTAGCTGCCCTCGACGGTCTGGCACTTGCTGTACTCTGCCTTGTACTGGCTGTAGTGCATGCGAACGATGCCGGCGGCGACCTTTTTGGCAGCGGTCTTTGCAGCGGCCCAAGCCTGCTTGAGAGCACTCGCAAAAGTGTAGCAGCTGGGAATACGGCTGTGATTGTACTTGTAAGGTGCGACCCACTTGCGGTACATTGCCCAGGCGCTGCTCATGATCTCGTGCAGATTGTAAGCTTTCATCGTTCGTTCCTCCGTTTTGTTGTTCCTCTTGACACCCTTATTGTAGCACAAATAATTTATTTTGTCAACATAAAAATCGATAAAATAAATTATTTGCGCTATCTTTTTTGTCCTTCGTTGTACCTTCGTTGTCTCTCCCGCCGGGCGGCTCTGCTACACTGGGCGCAAAGGAGGCAAGCGCCAATGTGGAACAAGTTCAGCCCCAACCCCCACGGGAGCAGCGTTGGAGATTGCGCCGTGCGTGCGGTAGCAGCAGCCACTGGGCAGAGCTGGGAGCAGGCCTACATTGGATTGGCGCTGACCGGCTTTGCTCTCGGCGATATGCCCAGCGCCAACCGCACATGGGGCGCATACCTCCAAAAGCACGGATTCAAGCGCCGCCTTGTCGAGGCAGACTGCACCACCTGTTACACGGTGGCAGATTTTGCCCGGGAGTACCCAAACGGCGTGTATGTACTGGGCTGCTCCGGCCACGTTCTGGCCGTCATCGATGGCAAGTGGTGGGACAGCTGGGACAGTGGCGCGGAATGCCCGATCTACTACTGGTACAAGGAGGACTAAACGATGCCGTACAATCCATATGGCTATCAAATGTCAAACTACTACGGGCAGCCTATGCCTGACCAGCTCACGCAGCTGCGGCAGAATGCCGGGTATCAGCCGCCCATGATGAGCCAACCGACAGGGCAAAGCTCCCCATCTACGCCTCCGATCATCTGGGTGCAGGGCGAAGAGGGCGCAAAAGCCTACATGGTAGCCGCCGGGAACAGCGTGCTCTTGATGGATAGCGAGAACAGCGCCTTTTACATCAAGAGCACGGACGCAAGCGGAATGCCGCTGCCGCTCAGGGCCTTTGATTACAAGGAGCGCACCACGGCGGCTAAGATACCCGCTCAGGCCGTCCAACAGCCTGGCGGGGAGTTTGTCACCCGGGCGGAGTTTGACGCCCTGGCGGCTCGCTGCGCGGCGCTGGAAAAGCAAGAACCCACAAAACCTGAAACGGAGGTCAAGTGATCATGGCAAACCCTCTTTTTAATGCACTGGGCGGCGGCAAAGCATCCTCCATGCCCGGCCCTATGGGGCAGTTCGGACAGATGATGCAGCAGTTCCAACAGTTCAAGGCCAACTTTCAGGGCGACCCAAAGCAGGAGGTACAAAAGCTC